>ERZ827524.189-NODE-189-length-89811-cov-4.740619_pt1 | contig 89811 bp, 84 predicted proteins | sample MGYA00519702_ERZ827524 | MGnify/ENA primary metagenome ERZ827524 (study PRJEB31778, sample SAMEA3449341) | human gut metagenome | biome: human gut; feature: human-associated habitat; material: faeces | place: United Kingdom | collected 2010/2012 ...
TACAACAACCGCTCAGTTTTTCAATTGTCGTCTCCAAATGGCGTTTGATATACATCATGTGTCTTCCTCTTTCAAAAAAAATTCATTCCAAACTTATCCCTGGCAACATTGCGCAAGTAAGCCATTTCCTCACGCTTCCTGAATACTGCGATCCATACCACATTACTAATAGCCAAACACAAAATAACACCCAAGATAAAATTGATAATACTGACATCATTAAATAAACTTGTATACAGCCACTTACTGACAACAGCTGTCAGCACGGTCAAAACAGCATACTGCAAATAATCTTTAAAATAGTCTTTCAGTTTAATATCGATACCATTGCGGAACAGCACATATGGCTCCACCCAAAAGCAGGTCAGCAAAGTGCTAATGATGCCGCCCCAGATAACCCCAACCACACCATAATTGATAGTAAAATATACCGAAGCGGCCAAATTGATTATCGCCTCCGCTATCGGCTTATAACGATCATTCCAATACAAGCCACTGGCATCGCGAAAAGCTAACACCGCCTTACGCATATACGTCAAATAAAAGTTAACTATCAGCCAGGTCACTATTGCTTCATCAAACAAAAACTGCTTGCCCAGCCAAATTTCAATCAACGGATTTAGCAGGGTAAAGAAACCACAGCCAATAACCAGTGCCTGCCATGCTACCATAAACTCGGTAATCTTAAAAATATCTGCTTTCTTTTGATTACTTTCCAGTGCGATCAAATTGCCGATACTTGCTGTTATCGAAGAAAAAAACTGACCGGCAAAACTATTCGCGGCAGAAATAACCATATAATAATTGCTATAAAAACCAACTTCAACCAGACCAACAAATTTTGCTAAAATTAAATTTGAAGTCGAAAATACTGCCACACTGCCCAGTTTATGAGCAATCATGGCCTTTATATTTTTTGCTATAGTATTTTTTACATCAATACTCAGCTTTTGAACATTTTTATCTAATAAATATGGATAAATTTTTTCAGTTTTTCTCGCAGCGGCAAAATTTTCGCTTACTGTTACTAACAACATCAAAATAATGTACAACCAATAACTAGGAAAAACAAGCAGTGCTAAAATTTGTAAAACAGACAACACTATTTGTCCAACACTCTGATATATGCTATTAACATATTGTTTTTGATCCGCAATCAACAAGTTGCGTTTATAAGAATAGAAATAACTAAGCCCAGTATTTAAAAGAAAAATAAAATAAAACCATTTTATATCTGTAATATCATTTTCTTTAATAAACCAATCCAACCACGGAATCATACAAATACCAGCTGTAATAATAATACAACCAATAGAAATGTATGCTTTTTTAAATAGCTGCATTAATGACTTCACTGTTGCACTGTCTTGGGTTGCTAGAGGCTGATAGAGACTATAAACAATCGCCGGCGCTACCCCAAGCTCAGCCAATGATAACATTGCCAATAAATTAGTAAACAATCCATTGATACCTAAATATTCAACAGGTAATGATTTTACAAAAACCAAACGTACAACCAACTGTAATATTATTTTTAAAAAGTATGCGATTGTAGCATATTTAATATTTTTACTTGCTTGTTTTATTCTCATTATCCTTCATCACATTCTAACCTCATAGCAGTAACATTACGTTAACTGCATCAAATTTACTCAAAAAAATCAAATTTTACGCTCTTTCGTTTCATCATTAATAATTTTCTATATAGCCACAGATTTGATGTAACTAATAATAATATTATTTTTTCATATAATCCAAATAAATCAGTGCACAATATGAACTTCAATTTTATTCTAATCTCACGTCGTAGTTCAGTTACTAGATGACTATTATTACTTCCAGAAATTAAAATAGCATTTAAAATATACTTCTCACTCGAAATTTTTTTTTTCTTTGCCACATCAAGACTTTTAGGATACTTCTTGCCTACATAATTCAAATGCTCTCTACAAATATATATAATATCTAACTGTTTTTCATTAAATTTTTCTGCCATTATACCTGACTTTCTTTGCCTATAATGATATAAACATTCTGATATAATAAGCACCTTTTCTGCCTTCTCAAAAACGGAGAAAAATATCGCCATATCCTCATAGTTTTTACCTACCGGAAACCTTACTTCATCAAACAATGCTTTTCTATATAATTTAAACCACACCGCATAACACACATATGGACTGGAATAAGACTTTTCTACTACATCAGCTCCCATATAGACACTATCTTGTCCAATTGCACACTTCTCTCTGTATTTTTTATATTCACGATAATACCCACAATTTACTATATCAGCCTTATATTTGATCATTTTATCGTGCAGTGTTTCATACATATCTGGTTCCAGCCAGTCATCACTATCAACAAATGCAATGAAGTCCCCCCCAGATGTGCAAACGTCCAGACCAGTATTTCTCGCAGAACTCAACCCACCATTCTCTTTATGGATAACCTTGATTCGAGCATCTATTTGTGCATATTCGTCACAAATAATCCCACTGCTATCTGTACTACCATCGTCAACCAAAATAATTTCCAGATTTCTATATGTTTGATTAATGATCGAATCCAAACATTGTCTCAAATATTTCTCAACATTATAGACAGGCACTATTACACTTATTATCTGCATGAGTATCTTATTAACCTTTCTGATCTCAACGTTATTGATCAACTTTTATTTCAATAACCTATAGCATAGCCTATAAACTCTTGTATTACATGCAATGATGACACACTCTATTTTTTCGTGGATCCGCATATATCGGTTAGCTATTATAAAAAATAAATTTTCTCTTATAATAGATTGCATCTGGTTAAGTATCCCCTCGTGCCTGCTACAGTTATCAGAAATTACTATTTTATTCACTATCCCCTTATGGGCCTGCAAATACTTCATCTTTCCTAAATCAATGTATTGACTCCCCCAATCCTCTAATAATAAAACATTATATTTCCACGCTTCTATTATATCTAAACTGGTATCAGAAAATTCCTTATACATGATACTACCTTCACGTTGTCTATAGTGATATTTATGTTCAGGCAACAAAGCAATAACAGACGCCGCTCTTAAAATATCCAATATTACAAAAACATCCTCATATAAATAATGGGGAAATCTAAGTTTTTTAAATATCTGACTCTTATATAATTTATTACAAACTGTTGTATAATAAAGTCTTTGATAACACACATCTTTAAATAAACGCATCTTATTAAACTCATCTATTGTTACTACTTTTTGGGGCCAATATCTCTCATTTAAGAAACCGGTCTTATTCTTATATTCCAGATATATTTTACTTGCTACGATATCAGCATTATATTTTTTACTTGTTTCATACAGCCTTTCATACATATCAAGTTCTAGCCAGTCATCACTATCAACAAACGCAACATAGTCCCCCCCAGATATACAAACATCCAAGCCGGCATTTCTCGCAGAACTCAACCCACCATTCTCTTTATGGATAACCTTGATTCGAGCATCTATTTGTGCATATTCGTCACAAATAATCCCACTGCTATCTGTACTACCATCGTCAACCAAAATAATTTCCAGATTTCTATATGTTTGATTAATGATCGAATCCAAACATTGTCTCAAATATTTTTCAACATTATAGACAGGCACTATTACACTTATAAGATGCGGCTGATTATCTTTAATCATAGTTTAAAATATTTTTTACCTTTCCCTTAATACGACCCAAGAAATTTCTATAAAGGAAATAACGGCTGCAATATTTATCGGCAATAGCCTGCAAATCCGTATTTTCTTTTGCCAATTCTTCCTGCAAATTTTGATAAAAAACAGGCTTAACCGGATTAACAGGATATTGCACAGCATAATAATCATTACAACCGTGTTCTTCAATTTTTACATTTCCATTTAATTTTAAATGAGATAAAGTATCATAACCTCTTCTTGTATGGGCAATAACCATTGAAACTCCTGTTTTATCATTTTTATATTTTCTGCCCCAATAATCCCCTATCCTTAAATCTGCTGCAGACGTAGTACGATAATTACATTCAAAGCAAGATTCCATATAACAATGTCCTATCTCAAAGAACTTATAAAATATATCTTTACTTTGATTCTGGCAATATTCCTTTTGTTGTTGAAAATCGGCCATATATATATATATCTCTCTCCAGCCTTTTTCCTTATACCTGAATGAAATCTCGTCTACAGTGATTAGGCCTAAGGCGCTCTTAATAAATTTCAAATATTTCTTATACATATTATATGAAGGAACACCATGGCAAATCAGATCTACCAAGATACAATCTTCCCTTATTCCTTTTTTTCTCAATATTTTATCTACTGCCGCGACCTGACACGGGGTACCTATAAACAAAAATTTATTTTTTGTTTCAGAAATTTCTTGCATTACCTTTGCCATATTACTCTGCAAATATTTGGAACCACTTAACTGATTGATATCAGAAGTATTACCAGCAGTTATTTGTACATGTTCTGCTTCTTCTGCAGCGTAATTATATCGACAGCCATAAACATCATAATTATTTTCAAGACCATATCGAGCTAATTCTAAACCTACCCCACCAGATGATGATTTCTTCAGAACTGACGCGTCATTACTTTTTACTGCATATAACTTATCCACTTTAATATCTATTTCAGTTGCTTCTTTCTCTGAAAATGGACATACTTCTTTGCATTGACCACAATTTATGCATTTTTTAAAATCATAATCGGCCTGATAAAATCCATTTTTATTTTTTACAATTTTTATTGCATTTTGCTTGCAAATAGCACTACAAGCTCCACAACCACAGCAAGTATTGGTAATTGGCAATATTTGACCGGCATCACAATAACTGGCTACTGAATCTAAAGCATCCTTCAAATATGTCAAAGATTTTTTTCTATATTCATTCAAAATACTATTACTATTCGAAAAATTCTCTTCTTGAAGATAGTCTTCCACAGGCTTTTTAGGATCAAACAAACGATTTCCCATTTTTGTTAAATGCAGAATATTATATATTCTAGAGTTCTGCGAATACTTATCCTTATCTTCAAATCTTTTAAATGCTATAAAATTAACATTAAAATTTAGGGAGAAAGCTACGCCATGAAAAGAATCTGTACAAACAAACTCAGCATTTACCAGTAATTCAGTAAATTCTCTTGGCCCAACGCCAGCAATTACAGTCCCCTTTCTCTTTAAATCTTTTTTATGTGTAGGTATTATTTTTACAGGTAAGTTCAGTTTTGCAGCAATTTCTTTAACACAGCTCCAATGACTTTCATTGTGTCCCAAAAAATAACATAAAATATATTTTTCTTTTTTGGCAGATTTTTTTATTTTCAATAACTCCTGCCACTGATGCTTGTCATATAGTAGAGTAGGATCTAAAACTAAAACTGTATCTTTGTTGAAAATGTTTTTAAGAATATCCTGTCCCTGTTTTTCTCGCACTGATATAAAATCAAATCCATTGATTAATCTCTGAGTTTCCTGCATTATCTCTTCATCTTCAAATTCATTTACGCCAATACTTGATGCATAAGCAATTTTACGCTTATTATTTTTTACAAAATTCAAAAAATATTTCGGTTCAAATACAGTAGGAGCCCAAATTTGATCACTTCCGCAAACAAATGCCTCATAGCTATCATTCAATAAAAATAAATCCGATTCTGTTTTGCACTTTGGTGTAAAGGTTAAATATTCATCTCTATATTCTTCAAATCTTATTTTTAACTCATCATTCTGGTATGGAAGGTTGATTGCAAGACAAATTTTTTCATATATAAATTTTATCAATGCCTTTAAATTTTCTTGTTTTACTACTCTACCATGAGGAATATAGTCAATAACATCTACCTTATATCCCATTTTAGTAACAACATGATATAAGGCGGTAACCTGTAACGCAGTACCATAGTTAGAATAGTGCCACCATGTCATAATAGCAACCTTTTTCATTATTCTTCGGTATCCCTTCTTACTTTATGATATTTTTTATTTTGGCAATCATTTCCACAAAACTACGTCCTAAAAATTTGCTTAAATAAATCTTAGCACTTTGTTTAATCTTCCCCCATTCATTTAACCAACTACCGCTAAAATGATGAATTGTATAAGTATTATGCGTTTTCTTTATCTTGCCATCAAATAAATCTTTAGCACAAAAATATTCAAAGGGAAATATAGCATTGTTATTTCCAAAGATTTGGAATGTATTATTCAGTTCTATATCATACTTATCTTTTACCATTTTGGTAATCGTTGTGACATTAGTAGTAGTATCGAAACTGCCATTTTCATTTCTAAAATATTTATCGTCATAGTATGATAATAAATATTCCAATAATTCATTATCCCGACAGGAAGCCATGATTCCTGTCGGGATTTGACTCTTCGACTCAAATCCAGACCAAAAAGCATAACTTGCTAAGTGGTCTAATGGTTTGCATACTTCCACATCAGTATCCATATAGATACCTCCGTGTTCATATAAAATTTTTAATCTGGCATAATCACTCACAAACGCCCATTTTTTTGCTTCGTATGCTTCACTGCAATATTGATTTTGGTTAACATCAAAATTTCTTTCATTCCATTCTTTTATTTCATAATCAGGACAATACTTCTTCCAGGTTTCCATATATTTTTTTACTTCATCAGGCAACGGATTACCACCAAACCAGCAATAATGAATCATTTTAGGTATCATAATTATTATCACCTGATTTCCGCAAAATTTTATTATATAAAAACTTTCTTATGCAAGTTGGCATCATGACAACACTTATTCTTATAACTAATCCCACCAGATATTCAGAATAACATATTAGTCCTGAATCATATGTTGCTTTAAGAAAGATGTAACTTGCTCTGGCATAAGATAAGCCGCCACGTCTGTCCAGCATCTCGGCTCCGGCACGGACATTTACTAAAATCTTGTCAATATTTTTTACGACATATCTTTTTTGCAGGATCCTTATCCAAAGCCAGTAATCTTCAAAATACGGCATTTCCTGATATTTTCCAGCATCTAAAATTGCCTGTTTTCTAAACATAACTGTCATATGGTTAAAAGGATTGCGTTTCTTTGAAAATTTTAGTATTTCTTTTTGTGTTAAAGGTACTTTTCTATAACCGTTGATAACTTGCGGATTGTCTTCAAATTCAGCTATCTGAGCACCACATAATACAAGTTCATTGTCTTTTATAAACTCTTTTATTTGTAGTTCAAAACGATTTGGCACTGCTATATCGTCTGTATCCATACGTGCTATCAAATCATATTTACAGCATTGAACTCCATAATTCAACGCTTTTCCTAATCCAACATTTTCTTCTAAAGAAAAAACACGAAATAATCCTGCATATTTATCACCATACTGGTTGATAATGTCGTCCAATTCTTTTGTAAGCGGACCATCTTTGATCAATACTATTTCAGCAGCCGGTACTGTTTGCTTGATCACGCTATCCAATGAAAGTTTTAGATATTCCGGGTTTTCTTTATAGTAAACCGACATCAACACGGAAAATTCCACTTTTATTTAACTCCTTCGGTACTGCTTTTTGTCAGCAAAACTTTGAATGTCTGCAGCATGATCATCAGGTCTGTTTTGACGCTGACGTCCTGTATATACAGCAGGTCATAGATCAGCTTGTCGTAGGCACTGGTATTGTACTTGCCTGCTATCTGTGCCAGGCCTGTGATGCCAGGTTTGACGTTGTGGCGATAGTCATATTCAGGCTTTTTGGCAATAAACTGCTTGACGAAGAACGGCCGTTCCGGTCTGGGCCCGACGATGCTCATTTCGCCTTTCAGCACATTGAACAGCTGCGGCAGCTCATCAAGTCTGGTAGCCCTCATAAATCTGCCGAATTTTGTGATCCTTGGGTCCCCTTCCGCAGCCAGTACCGGCCCGCATTTGGCTTCCGCATCCTGCTTCATGCTGCGGAATTTATGTACAAAAAATGTCTTACCGTATAGCCCCACGCGCTCCTGTGAATAAAGCACCGGCCCTTTACTGTCCAGTTTTATCATAACTGCTGTTATCAGCATGACTGGCGATAGTATAATCAAAGCAGTTACCGCTACGGCAATATCTAAGATTCGTTTCAGTACTCTCTGTTCTGCTGTCAGCAACATACGTGTTACACGCTGCATCGGTATATCATCAACCAATAAAAAGCCTGTATTCTTGCATGCCAGTTCATACAGTGTCGGTACAAAAAATATTTGTTTCTTCGTGCTGCGTGCATAACGCAGTATTTTTTCTTTGTCTGCTATCGGCAGTTCCGCGCCAATAAAAACATAGTAGTTAGCGTCGATAAGCTGCTTCCAGTTGGCCTGTTGACAGCTGTCACAAACAGACTGCAATGACTGCTCCATTCCATAAGTTTTCAACAATTTATTCTGGATGCGTGCTGCTTCTTCACCAGCTGCAAATAATACAGCCGTCTGTTTGGGAAAATACTTCCATTCCCACTGGTGACAGATATATTGCCAGATTGCCAGCAACACAAAAGAAAATACCGCTGAATAAACAAGTACAACACGTGAATAATCAAATTGACGAAAAAAGAAAGTCATGGCCATCGCTATGATGTAAATATTAGTCACCGCTACCAATAGATTAAGAAAAATATCTACCAGCTTTTTGCGTATCAGACTGAACAAGCCATAGACGTTGAACATAAAGAACATCATGATGACCAGGATCGGTAAAAATTCCAGATGGAAAGCTATCTTATCCGTTTGTTTATTACCAAGTTCCAGTACCATAGCGATGCTGGTAGCCAGATACAAACAAATTATGTCACCTATGATCAAAATTATCTTGCGCAGCAAAGAATTATATCCCATTAGAATTCACCTACAGCATTGTTATTATTTGCTTCTATGATTATTTAAAACAAAAGCACTTTGTTCCGCCAAAACTACCGATAGATAGTCAATAACAAACAGAAGTGCAGACAAAAAATAATTTGTATATTTATCGTATTTAGGTATTTTAAATTTCATTTGGTTCATTTTTACATTTTATCCTTAAAATACTTTTTTGTTCCAAATAATTTCAATTAGAATTATACCACACGAGTCCCTCCCCGCAAGACATTTACAAATAAATGAATCAAACTTATTCTGGTCTTGCTATTACTTTTGCATCGCTCTCTACACGATCGCGATGCTTAGCTAACGCGATACATGTTTATAAAAACCCGCAGGACATAAAAAAACAACGTCGCTTTCAGCGACGTTGTTTTAATCTACATTTTTCTAACTAATCCATATATTCTTTTAATATTTTTCCAGCAAATAAATGTCACCGATTTCTTTGATCTCATTTAGATTTTGGAGTTTATCCTTATCTTTTAAACGGCGCAGTTCCAATCCTCGTACCAAAACATATTTTTGACCAGGATCATTTAAAACTCTGGCTAAATCACCACTTTTAGGTTTTACTTCCTCACCCGGTACACCAGTATAATACATAAAACCAGGCCTCAAAAATTTATCAACATAAACCGGTTTCTGCTGATCACATTTCGTATGATAAACTCTGACGATTTCTTTAACACTGAAACGATTGGCAACCATTGGCAACAAAAAGGAAAAGGCAATTACCATTGTCAAAACACCGGTAACCACATGCAGCCAAGCTGAAAAATTAATATCGCGATAGCGCCACAACGCCCAAACTATACTTACGCCCAAAATAAAAGTTACGCTGCCCAGCACAATTCCTCCGAAAGCAACTTCAGGCAATTGCTGCCCGCCAATAACCCATCCGGCTGTAAGCAATAAAAACATTATTCCGCTGCCAAAAATCCAGGACCAACGGATACCATAATTTTCTTTTTGCATTCTGGCAATATTCCAGCCAATCACAATCGCCAGCGCTGGAAACATAGGTAAGATATAAGAAACGAGCTTCGTTTGAGAGATAGTAAAAAATATCAGTACGAAAAGCCACCAGATATTCACGAAAAGCATTTTTTCCAGATCATCAGATCTGCTATCTGTAATTGATGCTTTAATAGATTGCAGTAACAGCCCTGTCCAGGGAAACAAACCCAGGATTATAACAGGAAAATAATACCACCACAAAACTCGGGTCGGATGCTCAGGCGTTGTAAACCTGGTAAGATTATGAAAGCCTAAAAAGGTATTGATAAATTCCATTCCATGCACTTGATACATTAAATAGTACCACGGCGCAGCAATAAAAAAATACAGCGCCAATCCTCGTAAACAATGCATTTTTAAGATACGATGCCACTGGCCGGTACAAAGGATATGCAGAAAAATTATCGCTCCTGGGAAAACTATGCCTATTGGCCCTTTCGTTACCGTCGCCAAAGCCATACACACATACATTAACCAATACTGTCTATGTAAATAGCATAGTAAAGACCCGGTAAGGAAAAATAACAATGTCGTATCTGTTACAGCCGCCTTACCAAGATAAAAGAATTGTACGGAGGTCGCTAAAACAAGCGCCGACCAAAAACCAGCCCTCTCATTAAATAACTTAGTAACCGAACAATAAAGCATCATTACTGTCAAAAAGGCCATCAACGCCGCCGGAAATCGCGCCGCAAACTCTCCATCTCCAAAAACATGCATTGCACCAGCTACAAGCCAGTAATACATTGGCGGTTTATCAAACCAATATTCATTATAAATACGCGGTGAAAGATAGTCATTAAACTGAATCATCTCTCGCGCAGTTTCAGCATAGACCGGTTCATCCGGATCAAGCAACGGTATACTGCCTAATCCAAAAAAGATATTGAAGGCAACTATAATTGCTAAAACGAGCAAGCTTCCCTTCTCGATCCTGTTCATTCTTCTCCTACTTTCCCCGTTTTACATAATCATGGTAAGTTTTTTGAATGCCTTCTTTTAACTGCATCTGCGGCGTCACGCCAAGTATTTCCTTTAAACGTGCATTAGCCAAAGCAGAACGGAAGATGTCACCCTGACGTGCTGCTGCATGATGCACTTCAAGCTTGTCAGCAGCCACTTCGGCAAATGCTTCCAGCAGCTGATTTACGGAAGTTTCATACTCCGTAGAAACATTGATCGTTTGATATCCTGTAGCCAGCAAGCCTGCTTTAAGGGCGGCTGCGACATCGCCGGCATAAACAAAATCGCGCGTTTGATCGCCATTGCCATAGACAGTTACGGACTTGCCTGCTGCCAGCAGCTTACAGAAAATACTGACAACGCCGCCTTCTCCGCCCTCGCCCTGACGTTCTCCATAAACATTGGCAAAACGAAAAACGACTGCATTGATACCATAAAGCTCATGATAAACACGTAAATAATGCTCAGAAGTCATTTTAGTAATACCATAAAACGACATTGGCATTAAAGTCAGTTCTTCCTGCAACGGAACGCTTTCATTATTGCCATAGACTGCAGCACTGGAGGCAAACAAAACTGTTTTTACTTTGTATTTGCGGCAATTTTCCAACACATTGATCAAGCCTGCTAAATTGATTTCGCAATCTTCATCAGGATGTTCGATCGAATAAGGCACCATAGTCTGTGCTGCCAAATGTACAACAGCGTCAAAATGTTCTTCCTTAAACAGCGTTTCTATTTTCTGCGAGCGGATATCCGCTACGACAAGTTTCATCCCCTGCGGTACATTTTCTTTGAAACCGCTTGAAAGGTTATCTAAAACTACAACTTCATAATTTTTATCACTATGCAACAGTTCCAAGAAATGCGAACCGATAAATCCAGCACCGCCGGTAACTAAAAGTTTCATTGTTGATCTTCACCCTTCTTCAGATTTTTCATAGATAAAACATTAGAGCCAAAGGCACGTATCGAAACGACTGCACCTAATAAAAACGGCAGATATTCGGCCGTAAAACGCCATAAAACTGCCATGATTCCAACAAGTCCGCCTGGCAGCAGTTCTGAAAATAAAACAACAAAGCCTGCTTCGGCAACACCTGAACCGCCTGGAGTAGGCGAAAAATACAGTACCAGGTTCAACAGCACCATACGTCCCATGACCTGCAACCAGTCAAATTTAATATTCATACCCAGAAAAAACATTGGTACTGTAGCATAAATACATAACAGGCTGAGCCCGGACTCAATAAAAGCCCGCATTACTTTCAAAGGATTTTTTCCCATGATGAAAGAAGCCTGTTTAAATTCTTTATACCAGATAAAACAATTACGCCTGAAGTCACGCGAGAAATTATTGGTCAGTCCAATGATCCAAAATTCCGGATATCTTGTGCGCATCAGCAGTACTGCCGCGATCGGCAGTGAAACAAATAAGACAGATACTATCGTAATAACACTGGTTGGCATCCAGTCGACCAAAGCATGATCGCTGTGCAAAACAAAAGGCACCAGCAAAATCAAAAAAGTGATCGACATAATCGTACGCACAAAAACAACGACCGTGGCCTTTGCTACCGGCACGCCCGCCTTGCGCATGAACATGATCTGAGCTACAGCACCGCCGCTGGCTCCGGGGGTAACAAGCGCCAAAAAATAATTGCTTAGAACAACGTTCACCACTTGTCTGGTAGTTAGCTTTTCATCAGTCACAGCAGCCAAAGTCATCAGCCGCAAACCATCAAAAACCAATCCCAATCCCAAAATGCCAAAGGCCGCAGCAATACACCACGGTTCAAACATCGTCAGATATTCTAACGCTCTTATATCAAATGTAAAATAAATAACTGCCGCAGAAATAGCAATAACAAAAACAAACATCCATAGCAACCTGCGGATCAATTTTCTGTGCATATCAAAGCCCACCAAAGTTTATCAAAGTTACTTTCTTCTGCTCCAATAAACATTTATTTTTTTCAGAAAGAAAAGCCTGAAGCTCATCTTCCCAATGATACTGCCAGGAAAAAGTTTTTTCCAAAGACTCTGCATCCATCCCCGGATGAGTCATGATCTCACTTACGCCATCAGGCAGATTCCTAATGATTTCACCTACTAAGAATTCGTTTAAATTACCTCCGGCCAGCATTCCAAAAAAATGCTGTGGATAGACAAAATGGGCCTGTCTGGCTTTCATTTTCGCCAAAGCACTGCAAAAGCTTAAGCCTTCACGGCCGATCAGGCGGCCAGCAGTGCTGTTAAATCCACCGCGCCAAAACCAGCCTTCCTGCGGCATCCTAATTTTTTTAATACCAAATGCACTGCACAAATCCAATACGATGTCGGCGATTCCCGGCAGTACATGCAGATGCTGATGGCTGTCGACATGAGTTATTTCCAAACCACAGCTTAAGCCGCGTTCTAGTTGTGCTTGCAGTTCGCTGACGACTTCTGCTTTTTTTATTCTGCCAGCATACCACCGTTTGGCAAAAACTGTATAATCAGCAGGCAAAAGCCCATCTTCATCAACAAGTGTTCGCAGCTGCCGTGCTTGTAAAAGCGGTTTACCACCTCCTACTAAAGTAAGATGGATACCTACTCCTAAAGCAGGTGTTGCTTTCGCCTGAAGTACTGCGTCATCAAAAGCAGCGCCGCTGCACATTAAAGACGTACTGGTAATAAAACCGTCCCTGCAGCCTTTTATAATACCAGCATTGATTGCCGGATGCAGTCCGAAATCATCAGCATTAACAATTAATTTTTTCATATATTTCAGCCTCCTGAAAGGCTCTAGATTTTTTTATAATTTGCAAAATGGACTTTTACAAGCCGTTCCAGGGCACCGCGTCCCAATTCTTTCAGCAGCTCGCGTGCACAGTTTGTCGCAGCGTCACTGCCGCCTTTAGGCAATTCATTTCGCCCAACCTGCTCGGCCAGCTCCTGCATTATTTCCAAAAATTTAGCCCGCGCCAATACTGAAGCAGCCGCCACAGCAATATCTGCCTCGGCCCTGTGCTGCTGTACTATATTAACATCAGGAAATTCCTGCTGTAAGCTGGCGCGGATGTCGTTAGACGCTGTAAATTGATCAACCAGCGCATAATTACATTGCGGGCATTGCCGCAGAACATTTCGCAGTACAGCTATGTGACCATTGCTTAACAAATGGTTGAGATTTTTTCCATCTGCACGCATTTGCTGATAACGAAAATTATACATTTCCGGCTTCAAAGCTAAAACCGTGTTGATCGGAGCAGCTTCGACAATCAGCTCTGCCAGCCGCAGAACTTCTTTATCATTGATCAGTTTGCAATCCCTGACTCCCAAACGGACTAGTTTTTCAGCCGTCGTAATATCTACTAATACTGCTGCAACGACTAAGGGTCCGAAAAAATCTCCTTTACCTGATTCGTCACTGCCTGCCCAAATACCTTTAAAATCGGCACAATTTCGTAAAAGTGTATAGTCATTTCCAATAGCCTGTACGATATCCCCTTTATCGGCAGTATCTTTTCCTGTCAAAACTGCTTCCAGCTGGGACCTCAATTCTGAAGCCGTACCGCCCCAAACAAACTTAATCCCCTTTTTACCATTATATACTGATAATACTACTTTACTATCACTGTTTGTTACTGTCAACTGTATACCATACTGCAGCTTTTTTTCAGTAATTGTAAGATTGGCGTCAAAACTTTTGATCTGCTTTTTTAAATTGTCGATATAAGCAGCAAAATCACTGTTCAAGTTGTGCCTCCGCAGCAGCAGCTGCTGCCTGCATAATAGTTTTCAGGCTGTGTCCGCTTTTTAAAGCCAAAACTTTACAATCCTCAAATTCAGGAGCAATATTCACAATTTTCCCATCCATCTGTGCATATTTAATTCTCACTTCACCTTCAGGCAACGACACAATAGTAACCTTCCTGTAATTTATATGACGATGCACCGCATAATAACGTACTCCCAGCGACGTTGTTTCAGTCAGCAAAATATCAGTCAGCTGATCCAGGTTCTGAGGATCGAGCAGCACCGATAAAGTTTGAGCAGGCCGTCCTTTTTTCATAATGATCGGAGTCAGCCAGCAATCCAAAGCACCCGCCTGCAGTAAGCGTTCCTGCACATAAGGGTACAATTCGCCATTCATATCGTCAATATTACATTCGGCAACAAGTAATTCACCACCGGCTTCAGCTTCCAATTCGCCGATACTGATACGCAGGACATTGGGTATTTCCAGATCCCATGTCCCGGCGCCATAAGCAATTTTACTGCCGCTAAAGCCCTGTGGAATATCATTTGTACTGACTGCTAAAACCTTCATCAGTGCAGCACCAGTCGGTGTAGTAAGCTCTTTTTCGATCTTTCCGTGGCTGTGCTGCAGCCCTTGTAACAGCTCTGCCGTCGCAGGAGCCGGCACTGGCATCAGTCCGTGTGCACAATTTACAAAGCCGCTGCCTGTATGGATATTGGAAACAAAAATCTTTTCGATCCCCAAATATTCCAAAGCCAAAACGCAGCCAGCAATATCAATAATCGTGTCGATTGCTCCGACTTCGTGAAAATGCACTTCATCAACAGTTTTTCCGTGAACCTTAGCTTCAGCTTCTGCTAAAGCTGTAAACACCTGTAAAGACTGCATTTTGATTTTATCATGCAAGTCAGAATGTGTAATAATATGGGCTATATCATGCAGATTGCGATGTTCATAGTGGTGATGCACAGGTTCTTCAGACACTTTCACCTGATGGCAATGCTGAGCGCAATCGGAATGATGTTCATGGTTATGCCCTGTATCGCCATGTTCGTGATGATGGTGACCAGCATGGGGATGTTCATGCCGATGTCCAATTGTGACATCATGTTGATGTTCATCTGGCAGCAAGACATTAAAATAGTTCGCATCAATCCCACATTTATTAACACGTTCGTTGATCAGTTCATACTCTCCCAAGTGCAGCTTTTTCATCTCAGACGCCAGATGATCAAACGGTACACCTGCATCGATCAAAGCTCCCAGCAGCATATTGCCGCTGATACCCGCAAATGCTTCTATATAGATTGCTTTCATTACATCACCTCATATGATTGATAATACTTGCCATACGCCCCGCTCCAAAACCGTTATCGATATTAACGACAGCCACACCGGCCGAACAGCTGTTGAGCATGCCCAAAAGTGCCGATAGCCCCTGAAAGTTAGCGCCATAACCGACACTGGTAGGCACCGCTATTACAGGTCGTTCGACCAAGCCGCCGACAACACTTGCCAAAGCGCCTTCCATTCCGGCAACGACAATAACTACATTAGCATTTCTGATCAAATCAAGTTTATCAAACAGTCGATGAATACCAGCCACACCTACGTCGTAAACCCTCTCTACCTGATTGCCCATGATCTCAGCAGTCAATGCCGCCTCCTCTGAAATAGGCAGATCGCTTGTACCCGCCGTCACAACGGCGATATAACGCTTATCATCTTTTGGAAGAGGTTTACGCTCTACAAAAATCAAGCGCGAATTTTTATGATAAACCGCATCGGGCAGCACCTTCTGCACCGCTGCAAATTTATCGGCATCAGCACGTGTTCCCAAAATATTATTGTGTACTTGTGCCAGCTTTTCCATGATCGCAGCAACCTGCTCTACTGTTTTACCCTCGCAGTAAACAACCTCGGGAAACCCCTGACGCAGACTGCGGTTATGATCCAGTTTCGCAAAACCAAGGTCAGTATAATCCGCAGCATGCAGCTTTTCCAAAGCTGTTTTAGCGTCGATAGTGCCTGCTTTATAACTTTCCAAAAGCGCCAGCAAATTTTCTTCGTAAGTCATATTATAATACTTCCTTAACTATGATTTATGCAAATGTTTCTCTTTCCATTCCTCGCTCAGCAAATATAACAGCGGCACTACAACCAGAGTCAGCAAAGTCGACGTCGTCAGACCGCCAACTAAAACCACGCCCATAGACTGGCGCAGCTCAGCACCGGCACCAAGACCCAAAGCAATTGGCAGCATACCTAAAATAGTCGAAAGCGTTGTCATAAATATCGGACGAATACGCAAAGCGCAAGCTTCACGCAAGGCCTCGCGCAAAGGCATACCCTTAGCCCGTGCCTGATTGGCATAGTCGACCAGCAGGATCGCATTTTTTGTAACCAGACCCAGCAGCATCGTAAAACCGATCAGCGACATCATATTTGCAGTCTGCCCTGCTACCATCAAACCTAAAACAGCACCGATAATCGCAAACGGCAGTGACATCATAATTACCAAAGGCTGCATAAAGCTTTCAAACTCTGCTGCCAGAACCATATAGATCATAATAATAGCTAAAATAACCGCCTTCGCGATCTCACTAAAGGCTTTTGCCATTGTATCAGCCTGACCGATCATTTTATAACGGTAACCGACCTGCATATTCATATCCGGGATCATCTCCGTCTGGATCTTCTGGATCAAATCGCCCGGAGTAATACCGACTGTATTAGCATAAACAACGATCTGGCGCTGTCTGTCCTCACGGTCAATACGTGTAGGACCGGACGAGAAATACACGTCAGCTACATCGCCCAACCGGACAAACTTCCCTTCCGTATTGGAAACACGCAGATTGGCAACGTCATTGATATCACGACGATGCGCAGCATCCAACTGTACAATTATATCATAGTCGTTATCACCGATAGTAAAACTATTGCTTGTGCTTTTGCCTAAAAAGGCCATTTCCACAACTTTACCAACGGAAGTTGAATCAAGCCCCATTGCGCTCGCACGCAGCGGATCGACCTTAACGATGATCTCCGGTTCTTCTTCCGATGAAGAAATATCAACATCAGTAGAACCTGGAACCTGTCTGATCCTTTCCGCCAGATCCTGAGCATAAGTTGTCAGCAGCTCAAGATCACTGCCGCGCAGACCTACCTGCACCGGTCTGCTGTCACCGCGTCCGCCGCCCTGGTTACTGACGACTGCGACTTTCAATTCTTCGACATTACCAAATTTACGGCGCAGCTCATCCATAATATCGATCATACTGCGATCTCTGTCAGACGAAGGAATAAGCTTGACATCGATATTGCCTTCGTTAATAGGCACGCGCGAACCGCCTAAGCGCATCGCTGCAATCCTGACCTCCGGCATTTGCAGGATTTCTTCTTCCAACGGCAGCGTCAGCTCCTTCATTCGCTCGATACTTGTACCGGCAGGAGCTTTAACACTGACGGAAAATTCACCGGAATCGTATGTCGGCTGATATTCCGTACCAATAAAAGGTAACAGAAAAAGATTAAAAATAAGTGAAGCAACAGAAATCAAAACTATTTTCCAAGGATGCTGGAACGCAAATACCATTAATTCATCATACATCCGGCAAATTACCTGAAACCCGGCCTCAAATTTATCCAGACAAATCTGTACAACTTTTGGACGCGGATGCTTATAAGGTTTGGCATGTTCCTCACGATAATCCTTCAGCCAATAAGCCGATATCATTGGTGTAAGCGTGTAAGCAGCCATCGTCGAAAAAGCCAGTGCAAAAGCAACAGTTAAGCCGAACTGTTTGAAAAATTGTCCAACGACCTCACCCATGGAACCGATCGGTACGAAAACTGCCATAAGAGAAAGTGAAGTAGCAAGAATAGCCAGAGATAACTCTTCCGTAGCATCCTGAGCAGCCTGAATCGGCGACTTACCCATTTCCATATGCCGGAAAATATTTTCAATCAAAACGATAGCATCGTCGATAAGGATGCCGACTGCCAGGCTCAAAGCCATCAGCGACATATTATTCAGCGTAAAGTCCATCGACTTCATCAAAAAGAACGTGGCAATAACGGAGGTCGGTATAGAAAGACCGCCGATGATCGTAGCCCGAAAATCGCGCAGGAACATATAAGTTATCAAAAGCGCCAGAAAGCCGCCGAAAAGAATAGCATTCCAGACATCGGCAACATTCTCGCGGATATAAGCAGACTGATCGCGTACGACATCGACCTTGATATCCTTAGGCAAATCATTTTCCATCATTTGTTCCATAGAAGCGTTGACACCGTCAACAACATCTACAGTATTGGTCTTAGACTGCTTCCTTACCAAGACCATAACGCTGGGTACTTTATTAGAACGGGAATAGGTGTCTTCGTCTTCCCAGCTGTCAACAACCTTCACAACATCTGAAAGCTGGATCGGGCGACCATCCTGATTGGCAATAACGATGTTTTTAATATCGTCGATATTTTTATATTTGCCTAACGTACGGACTGTTATTTCCATATCGTTATAACGGGCCTTACCGCCAGGAGTATTGATATTTTCACTGTTGACCTTATCTAAGATCGTCTGAAAGGAAATATTATAACTGTTCAGCTTCTCAGGATCGGCAATCAGTTTGATCGCACGCAGGCTGGCGCCGACAACAGATACTTCGGACACGCCTTCGACACGCTGCAGCTCTTCTTTAACAACGTCTTCAACTATCTTACGGGTTTCTTCACGGCTGCGCGAATCAGAAGCAAAAGTAAATGCCGCTATTGACTGTGACGAAATATCAAAACGCTGTACAACCGGCTCATCGATGTCGTCAGGCAAACGCCGGCGTACCGACGCAACCTTTTCACGCACCTCACTGGCCATCTCGCGCGGGTCAACACCCAGCTCAAATTCCAGCGTCGTCTGCGAATAACCTTCGCGTACAGTTGACGACAGGGTTTTAATACCTGCAACCTGGCTGACGCGATCTTCAATAGGTCTGGTGATCAGAGTTTCCATTTCCTCAGGTGAAGCGCCAGTATAGGTAACAGTAACACTTACCAGAGGCAGTTCAACGTCAGGATACAAATCGACACCCAAATTAGGATACGACTTAATGCCGAATACTACTAAAAGCAGTACAAACATCGTCGTAAAAACAGGTCTGCGTATAAATGTGCCTATCATTTTATTTAGCACCCTGTCCTTCTAATTTGATCTTACTGCCTTCACGCAATTTATTCTGACCGCCGGTAACGATCCGGTCGCCATCACTCAATCCATCTAAAACTTCTACCATATTATCATTGACAAAACCTATTGTTAAAACTCTGCGGCTGACGACACCATCATCATCAACAACAAAAACCGTACGCTGATCTTCACGCATTACAATAGCGCTCATAGGAATAACTAATGCATTCTCTTTCGGCTCGGCTGTAATGACAACATTGGCATAAACACCGCCGCGTAATTTACCGGCACTGTTGTCCACTGTCACCTCAGCAGCAAAGGTCCTTGCCGGCATATCTGCTACCGGCGAGATACGTGTGATCATACCGCTGAATTTATCATCAGGATATGCGGGCACAGTAATATCAGCCAATCCGCCAACAGCAATATTGCTGATCTGACCTTCCGGGATATTTATTTTAGCAGTCAATTCAGAAATATCGGCAATATTAAACAGCGCTGTGCCAACTTTAGCATAATAACCTTCCTGATAATAACGTTTAGAAATAATACCGTTCTGCGGCGCAGTTACACTGGCTCCGCTCAGCTTATCCTGCATATTGTCCCACACGCCCTGAGCTTCCGAAAGCTTGCCCTGCGCATTGTTTCTGGCAAAACGGTAATTATCTACTGTCTGCTCCGAAACAGCGCCCTTTTCATATAATGCCTGATAGCGCTGCAGCTCGCGTTCAGCTCTTTCCAAAGTCGTTTGGGCATCCATCAAAGAACCCTTCGCCGATAACAAATTAGCCGTCTGTTCTGTCTGCTCTAAATGAGCCAGCACAGTGCCAGCTGTGACCTTGTCACCTTCATTAACATAAACCTTCTCTACCCTGCCATCTATTTTAGCTGCCACATCGGCCTGCCAAACAGGATCAAGGCTGCCCGCAAAACGCATAACAGGAGTAATACTCTGCCGCTGCGGGAAAGATGTGGCCACCGCAATATTCTGCCCTTGCGAAACACGGTTCGCACGCTCGTTGTTAGCCTGGATATTACCATAAATACGATAAGCAATAATTGCTAAAAGAACCAGGGATGCGATAATTGCAATACGAACTTTTGTATTCTGCCAAATCATTTTTTTACTCCTCAATTTATCTAAATAAAGGTATTTTTATTTATAATAACAGATATTTTAATTATACAACTTTTCCATATAGAATAGCAAGAAAATTGCAGGCTGAAGCAGCGCTTTCACAGTCTTTTCAACGGTTATGCCATGCAACATAAAAAGACCCCTGCTGCAGAAAAACAACAAGGGTCTAATAATATAACGTTTACTCTATTTTTTTGCTTCGTCTATTGCCGCCATATTAGCTGCGTCACGTTCTTTTACGCGATCCAGGCCGGTCTTTTCACCAGCGGCACCAGTATTCATTTTCCCTAAGGCGTCCTTCAGCGAATAAACGGTAAATTCAGCCGTCATATCCAGATTTCCCGAAGCATCATTTTCTTTAACGGTATTAACACTGGCTTTGTTCAATTTTGCAAACCTCGTACCGTTTTCTACCTTCTGCAAAAACTCGACCATTTTATAATAGTTGCCGCTGATAGAAATATTGAGCGGTACTTCGTAAGCTCCATTTACCTGTTTTAAATTGCCACTCGGAGGCTTAACACTTTTGAACTGAATTCCGCATTCCTTTGAAAGGTTAGAATATTCCTGTACTAATTCAGGCACAGTTACTATATCAGGCAACAGCTTCTTAGCTTCAGCAAGGTAGCCTTCCTGCTTCGCTGCAAAAGCATTATAATCCTTATTCTGTTCAGCAAATGTCTGATAACTGGCTAAACGCTGCTGTGCCTGTGTCAATTCCTGCTCATTTTTCTGAATGTCTTCACGCAGCGGCTGCATGATATACAGAACTACAAAAACAAGTAGCAGTACCGAACCTAACAATAACAACGAATATTTACTGTTTTCTGACATATTGCTGTCAGGCATTTCTAATTTCACTTCTTCACCCCACTTCTCTGAATTTCCAAAGTAAAATCAATAACGCCAGCAGTACTGCTGTTATTATTGTTGCTTTCATCAGCAGAAATCAGCTGCACATTGGCAATATCAGGCCGTGCCTGTAAAAGACTGATGAATTTAACAATATCGTCCATTTTCATGGCTTTACCGGCAATGCTCATCTGATCTGGCTTATTGCCCTGTTTAACACTTGTCAGCCAGCAGCCGTAGGGTGTAACATTGCCCAGTTCAGCAAGGGAACGGCTCCATACGATGCGGTCTTTAGAAAGATTGCGTACGATAGTATTGCGTTTATTTACTTCCGCATTCTGCTGCTGAGCTCTATCAAAACGCTCCTGCCAGACTTTCATTGAAACGATACCTTCATTCACATCGCTGAGCTTACTTTCAGTATACTTGAACATTGCTAAATGGTAACCCCACAGTAAAATGCTCAGTCCTAAAAATACATAAGCTATAATACGATAAAGTTTCCATGTAGGAAACTCACTTTTGCGCCTGTACTCAGGTAAAAGATTGATTCTAATCATCTGCTTCCCCTCCGTACAAAGCAGCGCCTATTGCAACAGTCAGCGCTCCCAGATATTTTTTCAGTTCTCTCTGATCAAGTTTATCTGCAAAAGTAACTGCTTGACGCAGATCGTTAACGACAACCTTCATTTCCATACCTTCGCTCAAAAATTCGGACAATCCGACCATATTTGCACCGCCGCCTGCCAAAACCAGATGCGTAAATCTTGCATCCTTTTTATTGATCAAATAATATTCACAGGTTCTGCGTACTTCACGTCCCAGATTTTCAACCTCGTTGAAAAATTCTGCAAATTTGGTTTTATCTGTTTCCAGGCTGCTCAAAAGCAGCTCATCTTCCAGTTTGATCTTTTCAGCAGCCGTCAAGTCGACGCCAGCACCATTAGCAATAGCGGCATTAAACATCTGCCCTCCCTGGGGAATACTGCGCTGCGCAACAGGAGCACCGTTCTGAAAAATAGTCAGCATCGAATACGAACGCCCTATATCAAGCAAAACGAAGTTTTCCAACTGCCTGGGCAAGGTTCTATAAGCAGACAAAACTTCGATATCAATACCAATAGTATGCCAGGCCAGCGCATCACTGATTTCCAGCAGTGAATCAATAACATCCTTAGGTGAAGCAACCAAAAGCACAGGCTGCAGACCTTCATTAGTATATGCCCCAAATTTAGCCGAATCCACATAATAAGTATCAGCTTCATAAGGAACATACTGACTGGAATCCCAAGCTACAGACTGTTTCATTTCTTCGTCAGGCATTTCCGGCATATCGATCTCACGTACAAAAGCATTACGGCCGCCTACAGTAAAAACCGCATGCCTGGCATTAAAATCATATTTTGCCACCAAGCCTTTAATAAAGCTTATCATCGCATCACTGTTACGGACAAATCCGTTATTGATAAGCTCCAGTGGCAGCTCTGCTACAGCAAAACAACTAACTACAGGCTTACTGCCTGTTTCTATCTGCACCATTTTTATACTTCCGGTGCCGATATCGACGCCAACTATTTTTGACGGCTTTGTGTGAAACATTCTTTTTACGATGGCTTGCACATTCACTTGCGCAGACCTCCTTGATTCGTATAAATAAAATCAGTTTTAATACTATAGTTTATAAATTATATCATAAATTTATAAACTCATACAAACAAATTCCAGTAAAAATAAATTAAATATGGAGAAAACAAAAGCGCAATATAAGCTCCGATACATAAAAACGGTCCAAACGGAATCGGATCTTTACGCTGCTTGATACCGGAAGCCAGCAGCAGCACCCCGATTATCCCCCCAAAAACAAAAGCCAGCATCAGACAAACGATACTCGCCTTAAACCCAAGCCAAACGCCTAAAACAAAACTGAGCTTAACATCTCCAGCACCCATGCCACCGCGGCTCAGCAAAAATATCAGCAGCATCAGCCCACCGGCAAATAAAGCCCCATATAAAGAATCCCACATGTCCGCTAAAGCATAATAGGCATAAATGATACCTGTCGGCAGCATCAGCATCAAAATTTCATCCAGCAGAATTTGATGATCCAGATCAATAAAAGCCTGCACGATCAGGCAAGCTACAAAAAAGAAAACCAGTATTATTTTTAAGCCAGGCAAATAATACAAGCCGCACAAGGCAAATAAAATACCTGTCAAAAGCTCTACCAGCATATAACGGGCGCTATAAGCAGCATTACAGTAGCGGCACCTGCCGCGCAGCAAAAAATAACTTAGAACAGGTATCATATCCAGAGCCCCTAACCTGTGTCCGCAGCTGCCGCAGGCAGACGGAGGGCTGATAACAGATTTCCCCAGCGGCAGCCTGTAAATACAGACATTCAAAAAACTGCCGATAACTATGCCGATGACAAAATATAAACCAAATAACAAATACACAAAACCACGCTCCAACATAAAATATACTGTAAATTATAGTACTTTCAGTTAATTTCAGCACAAAAAGAACTGTCAAAATATATTACATAAAAGACAAAACCAGACACCATTGCTGTCTCTTGATGCCTAAATCATACTTTTCAAAGCGTCATTTAAACACCGATTTTTGAATAACAACGATGCTTTTCTTGATATACAACCTTGAATATACCGACAGAAAGTTTAACAATAGTAATAAACAAAGCCCTCATATTCAATTACATTGATTAATATTTATTATATCACACAAACAGGATGATATTTATTAATTCAATAAAACATACCTTTAAAAATATATGCTTAGAATAGTTATTATCAGGATAGATAAAGTATTTGCCTTTACAATCACTTACTGCTTAAGCTGGTAAACAAAAGCAGCAGTATTATCAACTACTGCTGCTTGGCATTTATCAACATAATTCCAGATTCATTCTATAAAAGCAGATTTAATTATTTCCATAAACCTGCTCTTTTGTATAATAACCGCTTTCGATCAATATCTTGTCAATATTTTCTTTTGTTACCATTTCACCAGTAATCAAATAAGCCTTGATTTTTTCTCCCTTCTCATTGGCGATTTCTGAATTGGCAGTTACTTTTTCGCCTTTAGCAAGTGCAACAGCCTGATCAACCGCAGCTGACACCATATTTTTCAAGTCCATATACACTGTTGCATCCTGCGTTCCTGCAACAAGTCTTTTAACCGCCGCCAGTTCTGCATCCATACCGACAATGATAACATGATTTTTTAATCCCAGCTCCTGTACTGCAGCAGCGGCACCGCCAGCCAAACCATCATTCGGACACAAAACTGCATCTAATTTCATGTCATTCGCTATAACAGCTTTTTTTACCATTTCCTTGGCCGTATCAGCAGACCACCCCGATACATAATCATTCAATATTACATTGACGCCCGTTCCGACCATTGGTTCAATGTATTTATTGGCTCCATTGTATAAAAAGTGAGTATTAAAATCACCTTTATCACCCTTCAAAACAATAAAATTACCCTTATAAACACGCTCTGATAAATGCTTGCCCAGGTTCTGCCCAATTTTATAAGTATCATAACCAATAAAAAGATCCGTCTGAGGATTTAAAATAGCCCTACTATATGAGACAACCTTAACGTTTTTCTTTTTTGCATAATCTACTATATCATCAACCTGACGTAAATCTCTGGGAATCATAATCAATACATTGATGCCGCTGTCAATAAGTTCAAAACAGTCTTCACGCCATGTCTTAGGTGTATCAGTAGTATTAAAACGAACAGTTATATCTGCTCCGAGTTCTTTAGCACGATCTTCCATAAACTGTTTTTCTTTCACCCATCTTGTAGCACCACCAACACCAAAAGAAACTCCCAGCTTGGGTTTCTGAGGCTCGCTGCTGCAGCCCACAGCCAGTATAAAAATTGCCACAGCACCCATAATACATACGATTTTTTTCAGCATAACTTACCCTCCCTGAAAAGCTCGGCAAATTTACTTTCTTCCATTGGTCTGGCAAAATAATAGCCTTGAGCAATATTACATCCGCATTCACGCATCAGACTGACATTCTCCCCTGTTTCAACGCCTTCTACCACCAGACTGATATTCAGCTTGCGAGCCATTTCTACAACTGAAACAAAAATAATATTACGTTTTTCGTTATCAGCAGCTTCCTCTAAAAAAGCTCTATCTACTTTTAAAGTATCTATCGACAAGTCTTTCAACATATTCAAAGAAGAATAACCGGAACCAAAATCATCCATTGCCACAGCGACGCCATATTCACGAACTTTCTCTGTAAAATCATAAATAATACTGAAATTATCAAAAATAGCGTTTTCCGTTAGCTCCAATTCAATCAAATGCGCTGGCACCTGATATTTTTCCATTTTCTGTAAAAGTGTCGGTAAAAATTTTTCGTTTGAAAAATGCAAACGTGAGAAATTTACAGAAATCGGCACACATTCAACACCGGCATCCAATGAACTTCGCAAGAAAGCTAATACTTTTTCAAAAACAATCATATCCAAATCTGTAACTAAACCAGTTTTTTCGCTTAAGGGTATAAAATCGCCCGGCGCAATCAGTTTATTATCTCTGGTCCGCCAACGGATCAATGCTTCTGCACCAACCAGCTTCCCACTGTTGATGTCAACTTTAGGCTGGTAGAAAGCTACAAACTCATCATTTTTAATTGCAAGTTTTAAATCCCGTTTCAGTTCTTCATTATGAGCAGTCATATCATCAAATTTCTTGGAATAATAGACCACGTGCTGATTCAGCACACCTTTAATCGTCTGCGCCGCAACGCTGGCCTTGTCGACCATAAGATTAATATTTTCATCGTAGTCTTTGATAACATAAACGCCAGCCGAAAAATGCAGTATCAGATTTTCTTCTGTGATATTTCTGATCGCTGAAAATAACGCTTCGATTCTTTCTTCATCTGCATCCAGTAAGAAACATACAAAACGGTCACCGGAAATACGTGCCGCAGTTTCGCCTGGCTGCATCCAGACGCTGACTGAACTGTATATTTGCCGCAAAATCTTATCGCCGCAGGCAAACCCGTAAAAATTGTTGATATATTTAAAGTTATCTACATCAAAACTCAGAATATAAAATTGCTTGTTTATTTTGTTGCTTAACGTCTCCTGTACATCAACAAGAAATTTATTATAGGTATTGCCCCCTGTCACATTATCTACAAAAGCAATTTTTTCCAAAACCCGTTTCTGTCGACGCTTGTTCCAGGCAAAATAACAGATACTTACCAAAAAGATAAGTACAAGCGAAACCATAACCATGTAAAAAATCTTCATAACTATATTTCCGTTTTCGGCAATGACATCAGTAGGAACGCTCGTTACCAGATACCAGTCATGTACCTGTTCAATAGGAGTATAAGCAGAGAATGTTTTTTCACCATTGACCGCATTTTCCATAAAACCGCTTTTATTGGCTTTAATGTCATCTTTCATTTTACGAACAGCTTCAACGTTTCCGTATTCGTAAACATCACGAAAATAATTATCCGATTTTAAAGCACAATTAATGTGTTTGGTATGCAGGATAATATAACCTTCACTATTGATAACATACATATACCCTTTAGACGAAAATAACGAAGCCGCAAACAGCTCATTCATCTGTTTATCCGTATAGATTTTCTGAATCGTACCGATGATATTATTATCGTAATACAACGGCACGCTGCCGACAAAAATATATTCGCCGTTGATTCTTGAAATAGTACGTTCAGAAATATTAGAAATACCATCAATAGCTAATTTAAAATATCGGCGTCCTGAAATATCTATATGCGTGTCGCCATCTACATAAGCAAGCCCATTTTTATTCGCTAAGAATAAACTATCATCAATGCTGTTTTTAGAATAATCCTCTAAAAATTTATTGATATCCGCTTCTTTGGTGATATTCTTATTTTTCAGTCCGTCAGATATTTTATTACTGATAATATCCAGACGATTAAGATCTAAAAGCAGTTTACTGGTAATAACGTTCTTATTTTGCGAAACTATTTCTTCAAGGTTATTTCTGGAATCACTGTCAAGTAAATTTTGAACATATCCCAACAAAAAAACAATAACACCAAATAAAATGATGTTAAATACAAAAACAGATATCAAAAAAGGTTTTTGTAAAATTTTATCAAAATTCATGACAGATCCCATCCGGCTTCGTTAGAAGTATAAAAAAATTAAATATCACTTTTTTCACTATGGCATTACATTGAACAATTACTTATCAATAAATTTCAATATCTTTATTTCTTTTTATTTAGCAACTAAATATTATTTTTATAAATATATTTTTAAGTTTTATTTTAAATATTTTATCACTTTATTTATCTTTTATCAACTTAAAATAATAACCCCGTTCCCTTTTTGGGAACGGGGTTATTATAAAAACGGTTTGATTTATAAAATAGAAGCTTCATTTACTTCTTCAATATCATTTTTTTCAGCATAGCCTGTCAGGGCCAAAGTCAAAGCACCGTCACCAGTTACATTGCAGGCAGTACCAAAGCTGTCCTGCAGTGCAAAAATCGTCAACATCAAAGCCGTACCAGTAGCATCAAAACCCAGTACACTAATGATAAGGCCTAAAGAAGCCATAACTGTACCACCTGGAACACCGGGGGCACCAATAGCAAAAATACCCAGCAACAGACAGAATAAAATCATCGTACCTAATTCCGGCAAAGCACCATATAAAATCTGCGAAACAGTCATAACAAAAAATACTTCAGTCAAAACACTGCCACATAAATGAATATTGGCAAACAGTGGAATGCCAAAATTTACCAAGTCTTTGCGCAGCACTTTTGATTTACGTGCACATTCCAACGCCACTGCTAAAGTAGCCGCCGATGACATTGTACCTACGGCAGTAATATAAGCCGGCCAGTAATGCTTCAGCACTTCCATTGGATTAGCGCCGGCATAAAGACCTGCCAAACCGTACAACAATGCCAGCCAGATATAATGTCCCACCATTACTATCAGCACTACAATCAGGAACACAGGCAGCTGTTTGGTAATCGTACCTTCGTACGACAATGCGCAAAAAGTGCAGGCGATAAAAATCGGCAGCAGAGGAATAACAATATTAGTAACGATAGCCAGAACAATCTTTTGAAATTCTTCCAAAAATTTAGTAATCACAGCAGCCTTAGTCCAGGCAGCTGCCACACCAATCAAAACAGAAAAGACCAAGGCGCTCATTACACTCATGATCGGGTCGATCTTTAGATCAAACAACAGCTTTGGCAGTTCTTTTAAACCATCTACAGAAGAAACAATATTCAGATGGGGAATAATACCATACCCTGAAAACATTGCAAAAAATGCTGCTCCAACCGAAGAAACATAAGCTAAAGTAATGGCAACACGCAGCATTGTCGACGCATGCTGGCCCAAACGCGTGATAGACGGGGCAATGAACCCGATAATAATCAGCGGTACACAGAAAATAATCAATGAACCAAGTAAATTTTTGATGGTTAATATAACCTGCATCAAAGCTTCATTGGCATATAAGCCTACCAGAATACCTGCAATAACACCCAGTAAAAGTCGGGCAGGCAAACTTCCCAGTATGTTTTTCATTAGCGTCACTCTTTTCTTGGATAAAATATTTTACTATATACTAAAATAGCATATACTAATCAATTCCTCAACTGTTTTTCACTTTTTCTCTCAAAATATTATTATTTTCTTAAATAAAAGTACTGAAAATAGTATTTTAGACTTTTTTACTACCGTGGAGCCCACATCATCAGACCCACACCACTAAGCACGATCATTGCGCCGCTGATATCCCAGATATCCGGTTTAACGCCATCTATACCGTAACCCCATAAAACGCTCATCACAACAAAAATACCACCATAAGCAGCATAAACACGGCCAAAGTGCGCATCCTGCAACGTAGGAATAATACCATACAAACTCAGCAGCAAGAAACCTGTGATTCCATAAGCAAGACTGCTACCAGCTTTAATCCATTGCCATACAAGATAACCGCCGCCGATTTCAGCCAATCCTGCTAAAATAAAAAAGCCGCAGAACATTCTGCGGCAATCTTTCTGATTGGTGATCTAGGAGAGATTCGAACTCCCGACCCACGGCTTAGAAGGCCGTTGCTCTATCCGACTGAGCTACTAGACCAATTGGAGCGGGCGATGGGAATCGAACCCACAACATCAGCTTGGAAGGCTGAGGTTTTACCACTAAACTACACCCGCAATTTACTAAGCAATGCTCTATGTATTTGGTCGGAGCGGCAGGATTCGAACCTGCGACCCCCTGCTCCCAAGGCAGGTGCTCTACCAAGCTGAGCCACGCCCCGAATACAAAGGATATTATATAGATTTTTGATCCTAAAGTCAAGTCTTTTCGTATTTTACCTGACAGATTCTTCAAATAAAGTTTTCTGCAATCAAAAAGGCAGTCATAAAAACTGCCTTTTGGGGTCTAACCATTTACTAAAACTTAAGCTTCTTCAGCCACTTCTTCAGCAATAGAGGCCTTTTCTTTTTGTTTTGCCAGATGTGCGGTATAACGTTTTGTTTCGGCTACGATAACTCCAGTCAGGCCCAGAAGCGCAATCAAATTAGGAATAGCCATCAAACCGTTAACTATATCTGCCAAAACCCAGATTGCTTCCAGTTTCAAGAATGCACCGCAGGCAATCAGGCAAATAAAAATAATACGGTACGGCAAAATTGCTTTAACACCCAGCAAATATTCGATGCAGCGTTCACCATAGTAATTCCAGCCTAAGATCGTAGTAAAGGCAAACAGTACCAGGCCAACCATCAATAGATATTTGCCCCACACCGGGAAGCCCATCGTAAAGGCAGCCTGAGTCAAAGCTGCACCATTCAAATCACCAGTCCAGACATTAGTAACAACCAGCGTCAACCCAGTCAGTGTACAAATAATGATCGTATCAATAAAAGTACCGGTCATAGAAATAAGCCCCTGTTCGGCGGGCCATTTTGTTTTAGCAGCAGCAGCAACGATCGGGGCACTGCCAAGACCGGATTCGTTAGAGAAAACACCGCGGGCAATACCATTACGCATTGCCATCATAACAGTTGCGCCCAAAAAGCCGCCAGCGGCAGCCGTAGGACTAAAAGCATTAGTAAGCACTGTAGAAATAGCTGCAGGCACCTGATCGGCAAATGTAAGTAAAATACCTACGGTAGTAACGACATATAACAAGGCCATAAAAGGAACGATTTTACCTGCTACGCTGGCGATAGATTTAAGACCGCCAATAGTAACGACAGCAACCAGCACAGTCAGCGCAATCGCAGTATAAATAACAGGAATGCCAACAGACAACTGCGTGATCTCAACTATAGCGTTGACCTGAGCAAAAGTACCGATACCAAAATAAGCGCACAACACACCGGACACGGCAAAGAAAACAGCCAGCGGTTTATAAGATTTACCTAAACCGTTTTCAATATAATACATAGGTCCGCCGGCAATATTGCCATTAGCGTCAACTGTACGGTATTTTACCGCCAAAAGACCTTCGGCATATTTGGTAGCCATACCAAAAAATGCCGCCAGCCACATCCAGAACAAGGCACCGGGACCACCTGCTTTGATAGCAGTAGCAACACCGACTATATTACCTGTACCGACAGTAGCTGCCAAAGCTGTACACAATGCTTTAAAACTGTTGACGTCGCCGTCACCATCATTTTTAGCCGAAAAAATCAATTTTAAAGCCATTGGCAGTTTAAGCACCTGCAATAAATTCAAACGCAGGGTCAACCAGATACCGGTACCAACCAATAATACCAATAACGGCGGTCCCCACACAAAACTGTCGATCTCATTCAAAAGCTCCAACATAAAATTCTCCCTCTTCCCCTTATGTGAAATGAAAAACTAAAAGCCCACCGGAATAACGACAACTCCGGTGGGCAAAAAAAACGATATAAGTACTCCCCTGCCTAAAAGGCAGCGGAACTACTGCTATTGCTCTGTCCATTGGCCTGAGAGATAAGAACATCAACGATATTCGTGCACCTTCGGCGCCCATTCAAGGGACTCTCCAGAGTTGTGTCCGCATACGGTTCCGCCTGATTTCCAGGCACCTGAGAGTTTAGCTCCTTCGGTAGACGCATCGTCTTCTCCCATATGTTTCATCCACGCATTATTCACTTGTGATGTTAGTTATTATAGCAGATAGTTTAAAAAAAGCAAGTACTTTTGTATTGTATACATGTATTCAATTGACCAAAGTATCGAAATAGCCTGCCTCTATCAGCTTAGCCAAAGCCAGCTCGCCGCCCTGCGGTTTAAAATCAGCTGATAAAACAGGTGCCGCCAGGCCCTCTGCACCAAGCGACATGCCGACAGCACGGGTATTATAGCCTCCGGCGACTGCTTCCACAAAATGGGGCAGACAGAACCCGCCCAAAACGCCCGCGATCAGCAGAACTACGAATACTTTGAGACAACGATCACTCAATTTACCGTATGTCATACTGTATCACCGTCCTTTACTATCTTCATTATACAAAAATATTCACTTCTGTGAACATTTTGAAAACTACAATACTGCTTTCATTATCTACAAAATTATTTTTTCTGTGGTTTACTTGTGTCTTACAGTTTTAAAGCTAAAATAATCTGCTAAGATAAATAAAAAGGAGGTATACTATGAAAAATCCTAACGGTTACGGCGGCATCAGCAAATTGCCCGGCAACCGCCGCAAACCATATCGTGTACGACTGACAGCAGGCTGGCAGTATCAAACAGATGGCAAACCACTGCAAAAATATCACACACTTGGTTACTATACCAGCAGACGCGCTGCCCTAATCGCACTTGCCGACTACAACAAACGCCCTTACGACTTAAATCTGCAGCATATCACTTTAGGAGAGCTTTACAACCAGTGGTATGACAAACATACCTTCCGCCTTTCACGTTCCTCACGCTGCAGTTTTACGGCAGCCTGGAAAAAATGTACTGATATTGCCAACGAACCAATCAAAAAAGTAAAAAAAGCACAAATGCAGGCAGTCCTGGATAATAATCAGCACCTTTCCCCCAGTGTGCAAACACGCTTAAAAACTATTTTCAACGGTATTTTTCGCCTCGCACTTGAAAATGATCTTATCAACGTAGACTATTCGCGTTATCTGGAAAAGAACGCTACTGCCAAACAAACATCCCGCAGTATTTTTACTCACAGTGAAATCAAATGTTTATGGAAAAATCTTGAACTGACACTGCCGCTTGCTGACGGCAGCCGCCATCATTACAATGACGTCAGGCTGGTCGATACGGTACTGATCATGCTTTACAGCGGTATACGCATCGGCGAACTGCTGGAAATACAAACGGCACATATCGACCTCAAAAAGCAGATTATTGACCTGCACGGTACTAAAACAAAAGCAGCACACCGTATCCTGCCACTGCATAAAGATATCGTGCCGCTTGTCGCCGCCCGTATGCACGGTAAATATCTGATCGAAACAGAAAATGGACAGCCAATAATCTACGATACCTACAAAAAACGTTTTTTTAACCTGTTAATGTCAACATTAAAAATGCAGCATAAGCCCCATGACTGTCGTCATACCTTTATCAGCGGTATGGACTCATGCGGGATCAGCGCCGGCAGCGTTATTTTAAAACGCATAGTTGGTCACGCCAATGCCGATGTCACTGAAAGCTACACTCACAAAAACATCCAGCAGCTTTTAACTGCAATCAACAAACTAAAATATTGATTTGTGTCTTACCAGAGTCTTACAAAACGTTATAAATTTAATAAATAACCCCTGCGTTTAATAAACGCTCAGACTGCTGATACTAACTTAATGGAAATTATTAATCCTTTTGAATTTTACTAAAAACCAAAAAGGTTTCACTTTGGTGGAACTGGTAGTAGTAATCGCCATTATCGGTATCCTTGCCGGTATCGCAGTTCCGCGTTTTCTTGATGCTACTGCATCTGCCCGCGGCGCAAAAATCGTAGCTGATATGCGTACCATCCAATCGGCAGAAATGATTTATTATGCAAAAAATGCTAAATATCCAACTCAACAATCTGATTTAAACACTTTAGTACAAGGCGGTTGGCCTGGTGTTCCAACTGGCAAATTCATTATCGCCCAAGTATTAAGACAAGGTGGCGGTACTACAGAAGGAACTGTTCCTTCTACTGGTGCTGCATATAAATATGACCCAGATACGACTACTGGTGGTTCTGGTGAAATTTCTCTTGATGGTGCTACTATTAGTAGTGGTGACGTGACTGGTACTTTAACATTAACTGCTCTTTTAGGCGGAGACAAACAAACTACTAAATCAGTTAAATAAAAGTGAACTTTAAAACATTAGGGGTTGTCTAAAACAGACAATCCCTTTATATTTCACGGAGGTATGAGGTATTATGAGACAATATAGTAAAGGTTTTACTTTAGTTGAATTGGTAGTAGTCATTGCTATCATTGGCATTTTAGCCGGTATTGCAATTCCATATTATACAGATGCTCAGGCAACTGCCAGAGGTGCTAAAGTGGTTGCCGATATGAGAACGATTCAAGCAGCCTATACTATGTATCTTGCCAAAAATGGCGGAGATCAAAAAAATATTATAGTAGGAGAGGCAGAAGAATATCCAGATATCATTCCAATGTTGGTTGAAAAAGGATATTTAGAATCAGTTCCGATACCTCCTGAAGGTAAAGCATTTTTCCCAAACGCTAGTAATGAGGATATTAGAAAAGATGGCTTAAAAATATATAAAGGGACTGTTATGGATCCTTCATTAGGTGGTTATATATTTTATGGGCATTCTGCTATAGATGCTGCAGGATTGATGGTTACCATAAACCTTACAACTCCTATTCCATTAACTGACTTAGTAGGAAATTAATAGTATTTATAAACGAACCTTTTTAAGGTTCGTTTGTTTTTTTGTAAATGATTAGATAGTTTTTATAAGTATCTATAAAATAACAGTCTACAAACTATTGTAATAAACACATACCTAACAGGTTACCTTGATTATCGCTTGTGTATTAAATTAAAGCACAATCTAAAAGCTATTTGATGACGCTAATACATAAGTGTTTTTATTATAAATATATTTGCTTTTGGAAAAACTAACTGATTACTAAAAACAGAAAAGGTTTCACTTTGGTGGAATTGGTAGTAGTAATTGCCATTTTAGGTATTTTAGCAGGGTTGGCGATTCCACGATTCATTGGTGCCACTGAAACTGCTCGTGGTACAAGAGTAATAGCAGATTTAAGAACTGTAGAAAGCGCACTTTCTATGTATTATGCTAAAAATGGTAATTTCTATGATCCAGCCACAAGTACAACTTTAGTTACCGTTGATGGTTTAGTAAAAAATGGTTTATTAGCTGCTGTGCCGATTCCGCCGACTGGCAATATGAAAATTGAAGGAACAAAAAATTTTGACACAGCAGCGGCTGTACCTACTGGGAGTTATACAATAACAGCAGGAGCGACTGGTAGTGGTGTTGAAGCAGAAGTACAATTAGGTAATCATAATATCTCTTATTTTCTTGAGAAAAAAGGTTCAACTCCTTCAAATAATAATTAAATTTTTGACAAATAGATAGGCTTAAGTCTATCTATTTTTTTATCCAGTATTTTATCCATCAGCATATTTTACTATTAATCGTATTATAAATATATGTTATAATTATAATAAATAATATAAGTTGCGAAGGTAAAAAATGAAAAAGCTAAAAGGTTTTACTTTAATTGAATTAGTAATAGTAATAGCTATACTTGGTATTTTAGCGGGTATTGCTATCCCTAGATTTATAGACACTACAGAAGCAGCCCGTGGCGCTAAATTATTGGGTGATATGCGTACTATCGAAAGCATGGCTTTAGTTTATGCTGCAAATCACGGCGGTCAATATCCTAAGGTTAGCACTACCAACTCCGGTTTTAAATTCGAGTCTGGTTCCGAAAAATTTAATGATTATTTCTCTGGCGGTTATCCTTTACCGCCGCAGGGAATAATTTCTTTTCAAGGCAGTGACGGCAATACCTATCGTTATGATTTATCTGATCGTCAATATTATTATGGCTATAATAGCCAAAAAAGGGATGGTGTGGATTTTCCATTTGCTACCTGTGATGGTAAATCTATTTATGAATTTTTAACAGGTCAAAAAGGCAATAACGGCGGAAGTCCTATTTCTGTAGGTTCCAATAATGGCATAAATATTGATGTGGCTAATGGAATTGCCGAAAATGTAAGCCAAGGTATCCTAGATGCAATAAACTCTGGTAATATTAATAATTTTGGGCAAGGAAACATTGATTCTGAAGCTAAAGGTGAAGGTACGTGAACCGCTATAATAAACGCATACCTGCAAAAAAATGGCTTTGATTTGAATAAATACGGCTGGTCAATTAGAGGAACAAATACTGGAAATTATACTCTATATGTCTATCCAAAACTGACTAAACCCGGTTTTATACAGGCTACAGTTTACCAAGTAACTAACGGTAATATTGGTGTAGGTAAAACAAAAACTATAGAAGTAATAAAAAAAGATAACATTTTAAAAATACCTGAAATTTAATAAAAACTACTAAAAAAAATAGTTTAGCCAAATGCTTTAAATAATAAAGGCGGATGATAATTATCATCCGCCTTTATTATTTAATACTATTAAAATTACTTCTTCAACTCACTACCAGTTGAAGCTTTTAAAATTTGATCAATAGTTTGATCACCAATAGTAGGTCGGCCTTCTGCATTGATTGAATATGCAGCTCCAGAACTAATCGTCCAAGTAATTTCTTTATTGTCATTATTTTTTATAATAGCTTTTCCAGATGTAGGAACAGGCCAAGAAGCAACTAATGCTGCAGTACCAAGCGCAGTATTACCATTTTCCAAAACATCTTTAGTTGGAACTAAACCAGTTTTAGCATAGTACATTACGGCAGCACTTTCTAAAGTCCGCAAGTCAGCAACTGTTTTAGCACCACGTGCCGTTTCAGTAGCACTCATAAAACGTGGAATTGCGATACCTGCCAGGATACCTAAAATAGCAATTACTACTACCAATTCCACCAAAGTGAAACCTTTTCTGTTTTTAATAAAATTTTTCATTGGATTTCATCCCTTCTTAATATAGCGTTGCTACCATTATTTGCATAATAATATAGCCGCTATTTTATTTATATTTTAATAATAACTCTTTTTTAAACTTTTATCAAGTATTTTTATCATAAAACTTTTATTTTATTTATAAGCTTCCTACTTTTGTAACTATTTCAAACATCGGCAGTAAAAGAGCTACTGCCAGCGTACCGATAATGACGCCTAAAATAACTATCAGGATCGGGTCCATGATAGTCTGCAGTCTTCCGATAGTATCATCCACCTCGGCGCCGTAGAAGTCGGCGACCTTATCAAGCATGGTATCCAGAGCGCCGGTTTCTTCGCCAATATTTACTAAGCTGATAACGATTGGCGGAAACATACCGCTGGCTTCCATAGGATCTGCCAAAGTCCGGCCTCGCCTTAAGCTGCCGCGGGCCTGATTAAGTACCCTTTCAGCCTGCAGACTTCCTGTAGCCTTGCTGACAATGGTCATAGCGTTTAAGATCGGCACGCCGCTGCGTGACAAGCTGGCAAAAGTACGGGCAAAACGGGTAATGATGATTTTGTTATATAAGTCTCCGAAAATAGGTACTTTCAAATAAACACCATCACGCCACAGGCGAAAACTTTCTTTAGTACCGGCCCATTTATAAAGCAGGAACAGGCCGATCAGTGCGGCAATAACCAAATACCAGTAATGGCCAAGGAAATTGCTGATGCCGATAACGACACGGGTGACAAATGGAAGTTCGATTTTAAGCTGTTCAAACAAGCCGACAAAAACCGGCATAACGAACATCATAATAATAGCAACCACAATAGCAGCTACCGATAAAACTATTGCCGGATAAATCATAGCTGATTTAAATTTGGCATTCATTCGATAATCTTTTTCAAACTGTGCTGCCAAACGATCCATAACGATTTCTAAAATACCGCCGGCCTCGCCTGCTGCTACCATGTTAGTCATCAGCTCGGGAAAGACTTTAGGGAACTCGGCCATAGCTGCCGACAATGCTTTACCTTCACGGACACTGGTAGTTATCTGCCCTAAAACAGTACGCAGACGCTCTTTAGCAGATTGCTGAGTTAGTATCTCCAGCCCTGTTAAAAGCGGCACACCGGCTCCCAGCAGAGTTGCAAACTGGCGGGCAAAAATCGAGATGTCATAAAGATTGATACTTTCCTCAAAAAGTACTCCCGAAAACAGCCCTTTCTTTTTAGAAGCTTCAATGCCAGCCACATACATGTCCTGTTTACGGATAAAGGCGGCTACGGCAGCTTCGTTAGGGGCGTTGACTGTGCCATAAACTACAGCACCATCACGTTTACGTGCTTTATATTTAAATTGCTCCAAACTGCGGTTCCTCCTTTAGCCTTATAGTCCATGCATATAGCGTTCTAATGATAATGGGTCATAACAGCGTTCTTCCGCTATACTGCGGTCGATCTTATTTTGACGTACCAGCTGCGCCAGATAGGCATCCATACAAATCATCCCGAATTTGGAACCAGTCTGGATATATGACGGTATCTGATGTGTTTTGCCTTCGCGGATCAAGTTCCGCAGCGCCGGTGTGGCAACTAATATTTCAAAAGCAGCCAGACGTCCGGTTTGTTCGCGATTCATCAGCAGCTGCTGGGCAACGATGCCCTGCAGGTTGCCAGCCAGCTGAATGCGAATCTGCTGCTGCTGGTGTTCGGGAAAGACGTCGATGATACGATTCACTGTCGATGCCGCATCCTGAGTATGCAGAGTTGCCAAAACAAGATGTCCGGTTTCTGCAGCAGTGATAGCGGTGGCGATAGTTTCAGTATCACGCATCTCGCCTACCAGAATAACGTCAGGATCTTCACGTAATGCTGCCCTAAGGCCATTGGCAAAGCTTTTGGTATCACTGCCGACTTCGCGCTGGTTGATAATGCTGTTGATATGGTTATGCTTATATTCGATCGGGTCTTCCAGAGTAATGACATGATCTTTGCGGTGTTTGTTGATTTTATTGATAACAGCCGCCAGTGTCGTTGATTTACCGCTGCCTGTAGGCCCTGTCACCAATACCAGACCACGCGGCAGCATGGCAAGGTCGCTGATAACGTCAGGCAGGCGCAGGTCCTCAAAGCTGGGTATATTATTGGAAATCAAACGCAGCGCTGCTGCCACACAGTTACTCTGCTTAAAAACATTAACACGAAAACGGCATACATTTTCAATTTCATAAGAAAAATCAGCTTCGCCGTTATCAAGAAACTGCGTGCGGCGCCGATCGTCCATCAGTTCCATGGCCATATTATAGGTATCCTCACGGCGCAGAGGTTCTTCACCCACCTGCCGCAGCACGCCATTGACACGGAACATTGGCGGCAAGCCTACCGTTAAATGGATATCCGAAGCGTTGACATCAAAAGCGTCACGCATTAACTCTTTGATCACTTTGTCATCTCCTTACGCATACGCTACGCGCAGCAATTCTGAAGCAGTTGTCTCTCCATCCAATACTTTGCGGATACCGTCTTCTTTCATAGAAGTAACGCCATAAGAACGTCCGGCAGCAAAAATTTCCGTATCGGGAGCATTTTTCAAAATCAGTTCCTTCATTTCAGGAATGATAGGCAGAACTTCATGGATCGCCATACGTCCGGCATAACCGGTAAAATTACATTTACCGCAGCCGGCACCTTTATAGAGTTTTACTTCTTCATCAAGTGCAATACCCATATAGGCCCTTTCTGCCGCGTCAGGAGCATAGGTTTCTTTGCAATGCGGACAGATACGGCGCACCAGCCGTTGAGCTACGACACCTCGCAAAGCGGAAGCTACAAGGAAAGGTTCTACACCCATATCGATCAGTCGCGTGATCGCGCCTGCAGCATCGTTGGTATGCAGGGTACTGAAAACCAAATGACCTGTCAATGCGGCGTGAATGCTGATACGAGCCGTTTCAACGTCACGAATCTCACCGACCATGATTATATTCGGGTCTTGACGCAAAATACTGCGCAGTCCGTTGGCAAAGGTAAGGCCCGCTTTATTATTGACAGCTACCTGATTGACGCCTTCAATACGATATTCGACCGGATCTTCAACAGTAATGATGTTTTTATTAGGATTATTGATATTGGTGAGCGTAGAGTACAGAGTTGTCGATTTGCCGCTGCCGGTAGGACCTGTGACAAGTACGATGCCATAGGAAGAGTTGAACAGACTGCTATACAGCTCCATATTCTTCGCTGTGAAAGCCAGATCATTGATATCAATAGAAGCCGCCGTTTTATCAAGAATACGCATAACAACCTTTTCACCTAAAATAGTCGGCAAGGTCGAAATACGCAGATCAATATCACGTCCACCCTGTTCAATATTGATGCGACCATCCTGCGGCAGGCGTTTTTCGGCAATATCCATTTCCGCCATGATCTTGATACGCGAAATAATAGCACTGTGACTGTTTTTCGGCAGTGTTACCGCATTACGTAAAACGCCGTCAACACGAAAACGCACCCTCGTATCATCCTCCTGGGGTTCGATATGGATATCACTGGCCTTATCTCGGACAGCCTGCTCAATGACGGAGTTGACGATTTTTATTATCGGCGCGTCCTCACTGCTGTCTTCAACTCTGCGAATGACAGGAGCAAAAGAATCTTCTTTCAATTTGTTGAGGCTGCCGCCTACGCGGCCGCTGACACCATAAAAATTATTAATGGCGTTAATGATATCCTGCTGTTCGGACAACACGATAGAAATGTCACAGCCACTGACCATGCGCACATCATCAATCGCATAGAAATTTGTCGGATCGTTCATCGCTATCGTCAGACGGTTGCCGTCTTTTTTCAGCGGTACTAAAGTGTAGCGCTCTGCCAGAAAGATTGGTACTGCCGCAACAGCTTCCGGCATAATTTCGATATCACTCAAAAACATATATGGTATGGAAAGCTGTTTTTCTAAAGTTTTAAGCATTTTACGCTCAGTCAAAAAATTCAGACTGATCAGAGTCTCACCAAGTCTTTTGCCATTTGTTTTTTGTTCAGCCAAGGCTTGATCCAGCTGGGACTGCGTTATTTCTCCCGAGGTAACAAGAATCTCGCCCAAGCGTCTTTTCTGAGTTGCCACGTTGTTCTCCTCCATTTTAAATATTGCCAATAACACGGTTATCTTAGTTTTTTATTGCTTTCAAAACAAATAATACCCCTATATTATTTTATATTTAATTATACTACGCTATGTATTCTAAAACAAACTTATTTTAATAAAAAGAATAAGAATATTTATTTGTTTTTTTTCATCTTGTGGTATAATAAGTATATTAAGATTTTATAATTATCACTTTAATTTATATTGGAGGAATTATTATGCGAAAACAGCAAGAGAAAACTGATCGTTTGTCACTTATCATTCTGGCAGCCTTCCTGGTTTTGAGCACCTCGCATTTCATGTGCCGCTTTGATGCCAGTGGTTATATAGAAGGCCTGTTCGAAAAAGCATGGGCCGGACAAGTACAGGCAGAAGCTCAGGTTCAGCCTGCTGCAGCAGTTGTACCTGCCGCAGATGCTTTAGCTGTGGCACCAAAAGTACAAACTATAGCCCGTAATCCTTTTATGGCTCCGGCAGCAATGCTCAACAAGCCAACTGTGCATCCCGGTGCAGTTATCGGAGGCGGTGCACCTGTTTATGCAGCTCAGCCTGTTTTACGCGGCATCATCAATAACGGCGTCAAACAGCTGGCCATTATCGAATTTAACAACACCAGTAATTATTACAAAGATGGTCAAAGCTTCGGCGATTATACTGTTGCCGCTATCGGCATCGATTCTGTTGACCTGAGCCATCCGCAAAATCCGCTTCATTTGACCCTAGGGAGGAATAACTAATGCATTCTTGGAAAAAATCGCTGCGAAGCACTACTCTCGCCGCACTTTTGGCCTTCAGCAGCACTACTGTTGCTTTGGCCGCACCTAACGTTACCTTAAATGTGCACGACGGCGAAGTTCGCGACGTTTTGACTGCTATTTCCGCTCTTTCGGATGCCAGTATCGTTACTGACGAATCTGTTAAAGGTAAAATTACTATTGCCTTAGATAATGTGCCGTTCAACACTGCTATCAAGCTTATCACCAGTGCCAAAGGACTGGCATATCGCATGGTCGACGGCGTTATTTTAGTTTCCACCCAGGAAAATCTGAACAAGTTCAACGGCAGCGTCAATGTTTTTAAGCTGAATTATGCCAAAGCAGAAGATGTTAAAAATGCTTTGAATGATATTCTGGAAAGTGAAAAGAAAATCAGTATCGACCCTATCACCAATTCTATTCTGTTCAGCGGCAGCAGCACAGATGAAGAGCGTGTACGCTCGGCAATCAAAGCGATGGACGTTGCTACCAAACAGATCACTTTGGAAGCCAAGATCATTTCTATCAACAAAGAAGACAGTAAAAACCTGGGCATCAACTGGAATTGGGATAAGATACCACAGAACAGTGAGGACAGCAATAACAGCAGCAATAACGATGATGATGATGAAGATTTCGGCGGCGTAGTTCACTTTGGCGCCAGCTATGAATTCCGTTTTAACGCGACACTCAACGCACTGTTTGCTAATGGCAAGGCCAAAATTTTAGCGACTCCGCGTATTATCACCGTTCCCGGTAAAGAAGCAAGTATCTTTATCGGTGACCATATTCCTGTTTTGACTGAGAAAATCGAAAACGGTATTACCGTAAACACTACCGAATATGTAGATGCCGGTATCAAGCTCACCTATACTCCGCTCGTCAGCGAAGACGATATGATCACCTCAGCCGTACATACCGAAGTCAGCACGCCGACACTGGTTTCTGAAATCAAAAATTATAAGATCACCAGCCGTACTGCCGATACTTATGTAAGAATGCGCAATGGTGAAACACTGATCATCGGCGGCCTGATCAATGAAGAAGAGCAGAAAAATATTCAGAAGATCCCCTTCCTCTCCAATATTCCTATTTTAGGTGAACTGTTCAAAAACCGCAGCACAACTAAAAATAAAACTGAGGTTATGATGATCCTGACGCCGCATATTACAGAAGCAGGCGCGTCCCCGGCTATTTATGATACTCAGTCCCTGGAAAATGAATTTAAGGATTTCGATGATAACAGATTCCTGAAAGATATCAAAAAATCCGAGCGTTCTCAGGCTGAAGCTAAAATCAAAGCCCAGCAGAAAGAACTGGCAAAGGAAATGAAGGAACTGCAAAAAGAGTTTGGCGACGATAAGACCAAGGCTCCGCAGCCAGGTTCGATGCGTGACCGCGTCAACCAAATCTTAAACGAAGATAAATAAAAAGTAAGAGCTATCGCAGTAAAAGCGATAGCTCTTTTTGTCTGTCTTTTTATATATTTTTATACCTGTCAGCTATTGTTTTGAATTTACGTACCTCTGCTTCAATATCATCTGCTGCCAAAATCCCGCTGACAATAGCTGCGCCGTTGACACCGGTTTGCAGTACCTGTTCAAAATTGGTGCTGTTGACGCCTCCGATACCGACAAGAGGTGCCGTAACAGCCTGTCTGATACTTTGCAGTCCGTCAAGACCTAAATAACCGGCATCATTTTTGGTAGTGGTGCCAAACACCGCACCGCAGCCCAAATAGTCAGCACCATCCGCAAGCGCTTGCCTGGCTTCTTCAGGGTTATGAGCCGATGCGCCAATAACTGCCTGCTCGCCTAACAGCCTGCGCACTACAGTAACCGGCAAATCGCTTTGCCCCACGTGCACACCGTCTGCCTGAACAGCCAACGCGATATCAAGCCTGTCGTTGATCAGCAGAGGTACATGATAAACAGCACACATTTTTTTCAGCAGCAGCGCCCGTTCAAGCAGCACACGACTGTCAGCATTTTTATCGCGATATTGCAGCAGGGTCACGCCGCCTTTAAGTGCGGCTTCAATGCAGGCAGCGAAATCACGTCCCTGCAAAAATCCGGTATCTGTTACCAAATATACACTGTAATCTATTTTCAGCTTCATTTTCTCCATCTCACTGCTTCCGTTCCGGGTCCAAATGCAGCACGTTCCATTTTGTCGTAACGTGATAAACACCGTCAAACAGCCTTGTTTTAAACATTCCCGGTCCGTCTTTTGTTTCCATAAACCCTGCGGCCAGTTCTGCCGCCTGCCCCATTATGACTATACCTAAAGCGGCTGCCAGCAATGGGTCTTTTGTTACTGCAGCGCAGCAGGCACATAACGTCGTTGTCATACAGCCGGCTCCTGTGATCTGCGTCAGCAGCTCATGTCCGCCAGTCAGAACTAAAGCCTGTTTCCCGTTGCTGACATAATCAGTAACGCCGGTAACAGCAAAAACACAGTTATATTTTTCCGCAGCGTCCTTCGCTACCCTTAACCCATCAGTCACATTGCCATTTGAATCTACGCCTCTGCCTTCAGCTTTTTCTTCCAATAATGCCAGACATTCAGCGTAATTACCGCGCACGATAGTTACCAGCCCTTCGTTTAAAAGCTTCAGCGCAAAAACTAAACGCAGCTTGGACGCCATAACTCCTACAGGATCTAAAACTACTGCGATGCCTTTATTTTTAGCTGCTGCAGCCGCTGTTTCCATTGCCTGCATTTTTGCTTTGGCAATAGTTCCCAGATTCAATACCAATGCATCAGCATTAGAAGTTATTTCAGCTACTTCCTCCGCTTCATCGGCCATTACCGGCGAAGCACCTGCACACAAAGTGATATTGGCGCAGTCTCCCGCCGTCACATAATTAGTCAAATGATGGATAACAGGCCTTTTTTCACGTACAGCATCAACGATCAAGCCAAATTGCCCTTTGATGACCAAACTCATTTTAACCAGCCTGCCTTTCTGTACAAATCAACAAAATGATGTGTCGGGCCACAGCCGCCGCCGATCGGCAAACTGTATTCTATCGCTTCTGTTACATAAGCCTTCGAAGCCGCAACGGCATCCGCCAGGCTCAGCCCCTGGGCAAGGTTTGCCGCCAGCGAACTGGATAATGTGCAGCCGGTACCATGCGTATTTTTTGTGTCGATGCGATCTCCCATAAACCAGCGTTCTGTACTGCCATCAAACAGCAGGTCATCAGCGCTGCCGTTCAAATGACCACCTTTGACCAAAACAGCTTTGGCACCCAACTCTAAAATACGTTCGGCAACAGGTAGCATTTCTTCCTTCATCGTCACCTTCATACCGCTGATAACTTCTGCTTCCGGCAAATTAGGTGTTACCAGTGTTGCCAATGGCAGCAGCTCTTGGACCAGTGTCGCACAGGCTTCCGGTGCCAGCAGCGGATAACCGCTTTTAGAAATCATTACCGGGTCCAGCACCACGATCTGCGGTTTATAATAACGCAATCTATCGGCAATCGTTTTGATGATTTCCGGCCTTGATACCATACCTATTTTTACCGCATCAACGCGTATATCGTCAAATACCGCATCGATCTGCGCCTCGATCACCCCAGCGTCTATATCCTGCACCATCGTCACACCCTGTGTGTTTTGCGCTGTTACAGCAGTAATAACGCTCATACCAAAGGTGCCATGTGCGGCAAAGGTTTTCAAATCGGCCTGTATTCCGGCTCCGCCGCTGGAATCACTGCCTGCTATCGTTAATAAATGTTTCATTTCTTCTCCTATCTGCAGACTGTCTTACTAAAATCTTCAGATTCAGTACCGCAAGCAAAACGGGCACGGGCCTAAGAGTAAGCACCATGCCCGTTTAAATTATAAAATTAAAGAACGCTTTTTACTTTAGCAACCAGATTCTCAACAGTAAAACCATATTTTTCCATCATTACATCGCCAGGTGCCGACGCGCCAAAACGATTGATACCCAAAACATTGTCTTCACTGCCGGTATAACGGCTCCATCCTAAAGTAACGCCGGCTTCAACAGCAATCTTCGGCAAACCTTCAGGCAAAACGGAAGCTTTATAATCTGCGCTCTGCATTTCAAAAGTATCCCAGCTGGGCATCGAAACTACACTGACTGCGGTTCCTTCCTTAGCCAAAACAGCCTGCGCCTCCAAAGCCAAATGCACCTCGCTGCCGGTAGCAATAAGCACCGCTTTTGTTTCTCCCTGTCCCGGGTTCAGCACATAAGCGCCTTTATAAGCATTTTCGTGAACGATTGCCGCATATTCGTGTAATACCGGCAATTTCTGACGGCTCAAAAGCAATGCCGTCGGTTTATGTAGATTCATACAAGCCATTTGCCAGGCTGTAGCAGTTTCTAAAGCATCTGCCGGACGGAATACAGACAGTCCCGGAATCATCCGCAGACTCATAGTTTGTTCGATCGGTTGATGAGTTGGGCCATCTTCACCCAAAGCAATACTATCGTGCGTTAAGACAAAAATGGAACGTAATCCCATCAAAGCTGCCGTACGGATCGCCGGACGCATAAAGTCGGCAAAAACAAGGAACGTACCACCGAATGGAATAAAACCGCCGTGCAAAGCAATACCATTAAGAACTGTTCCCATAGCATGTTCGCGCACACCGAAATGAATATTACGGCCGCTGCGGTCTGTTTTCGAGAAATAACCGACATTTTTCATCACAGTTTTATTAGAAGGACCCAGGTCGGCACTGCCGCCAACCAGATTCGGCAGCTGCATAACAAGCTTCTGCAGGATATCGCCAGAAGCTTCACGGGTAGCAGTTTTAGCAACATCTTTAAAGATCGCTTCCAAATCGTGCAGATTTACCAGAGCATTGCCGCTGATACGTTCTTCAAGTTCCATTCCCAATTCAGGATAAACAACTTTATAATCAGCCATCAATGCTTCCCAGGCTTTTTGATCGCCTTCGCAATCTTCAATTTTATTTTTGAAATACTGGCTGACAGTCAAAGGCACATAGAACGGTTGACCAACAGGCCAGCCGGCTTTTTCTTTAGTCAGTGCCAAAGCTTCAGCACCCAAAGGCTCGCCATGGCAGGAAGCACTGTCCTGTTTCGGGCTGCCATAACCGATATGAGTACGCACAATGATCAGACTGGGATGCTCGGTATCTGCCTGAGCTTCTTTAACGGCAGCTTCCATAGCTTCAATATCTTCTGAATCAGCTACACGCAGCACCTGCCAGCCATAAGCCTTAAAGCGGGCTTCCACATCTTCAGTGAAAGCGATATCGGTAGAACCTTCAATAGTAATTTTATTATCATCATAAAGGTAAATCAATTTACCCAGACCCAAAGTTCCTGCCAAAGAAGCAGCTTCGCTGGCAACGCCTTCCATCAGGTCGCCGTCGGAAGTGAGTCCATAGGTATAGTGATCAATAACAGTAAATTCAGGCTTATTATATTTTGCTGCCAGCATAGCTTCGGCAACAGCAAAACCTACACCCATTGCAAAACCATGTCCCAACGGACCTGTAGACGCATCAACACCTGCTGTATGACCATATTCAGGATGCCCCGGAGTTTTGCTACCCCATTGACGGAAGTTTTTCAATTCCTCCATCGAAACATCGTAGCCGGCCAGATGCAGCATTGCATACAACAAAGCGCTGCCATGTCCTGGCGACAAAACAAAACGGTCACGATTGAACCAGTTAGGATCTTTTGGATTGTAGTGCATAAAACGGTCCCACAAAGTATACATCAACGGCGCCGTGCCCAAAGGGAAACCAGGATGTCCCGATTTAGCCTTTTCTACCTGGTCAGCCGCCAAAAAGCGTAAAGTATTAACAGATGCATGATCAATAGCCTGCATTTACTGAACCCTCCCAATAACTCATAGTAATATATTAATTATAGCATAAGTTGAAGAAATAAACATCGTGTATTTTCCTGTGTTTTTTATCTTTAGCGGCTTTTATAAGCTTATTCCTTATTTTATTCTGCCGCTTCACTATAATTATAAAACTCACTTTATCTTTATAAGCGTGATTTTCAGTTAAAATAAAATTTTTTTAGGGCTAGCAATAAACACCATAATAGTGTATACTAATACCCGTATTGCAGCCACTATTATCATACACTTTATTTATATAGTGTCACTATTGCTTTGTACCTTTGCAGCTTAATCACAGTTATCCTGCAACAGGACATCTCCGACTGCGGTATATCATTTCAATCTGTATACCTTGACGTCGTTAGATATATTTTTAATTATTATTTTATTTCTCGGAGGTGTCTTGATGTTAATGTTTTTAGGTTTTATCGTTTTGATAGCCTGCCTGGTAATCGGCGTTCGCCGCGGCGGTATCGGTCTGGCTACTATTTCTGGTATCGGCCTTGTTTTCTTTATTTTTGTTATGGGCCTGAAACCCGGTAAACCGCCGGTAGACGTTATGCTGACAATTATGGCGGTGGTTACCTGTTCAGCATTTTTACAGGCTTCCAAAGGGCTTGATGTAATGCTGAAATATGCTGAAAAATTCTTGCGCAGCAACCCCAAATATATTACTATCCTTGCTCCGCTCACAACCTGGCTGCTTGCCGTTTTATGCGGCACCGGACATGTAGTTTACGCTATGTTCCCTATTATTTACGATATCGCTATCAAACAAAATATCCGCCCGGAACGGCCGATGTCTGTTGCTTCCATTGCTTCACAAATGGGTGTCTGCGCTTCGCCTGCTTCGGTAGCTGTTGTTTCGGTAGTTGCCATCCTCGGCGCTACAGATCACCCTTTCGGAGTTATGCAGATTCTTTCTATTTCCATTCCTGCTACCTTCATCGGTGTTGTGATAGCCGGCCTTTGGAGCATCAACCGCGGCAAAGATCTTGATAAAGACAGTGAATTCCAGGAAAAAATCGCTGATCCTGAACAAAAAGAGTTTATTTACGGCGGCCTGCAGGAACAAAGCCTTTTAAATATTATCCTGCCTAAAAGTGCCTATCAGGCAGCATTAGTTTTTCTTCTGGGTATCGTTGTGATTGCTATCTTTGGCAGCTTCCCACAATTATTGCCGCACTTTCCCAACGCCAAAGGCGTTTTGAAGCCGTTTTCCATGACACCGACAATCCAGCTGATGATGCTTTCTATTGCCGCTGTCATTATGATCCTGTGCAATGTTAAAACTTCGGAAGTCGCTTCCGGTTCTGTTTTTAAATCAGGTATGACCGCCATTGTTTCAGTTTACGGCGTAGCCTGGATGGCCGATACCTATTTCGGTGCCTATCTGCCCGTAATGAAAAAATCCTTAAGTGACATCGTACTTACTTATCCCTGGATGTATGCGATCGTTCTGTTTTTGGTTTCCAAGCTGATCAATTCACAGGCAGCGGCCGTGACCGTCATCGTACCGATGGCATTAAGCGTTGGCGTCGATCCCTTAGTAATAGTAGGTTTTATGCCGGCAGCTTACGGTTATTTTGTTCTGCCGACTTATCCTTCCGATCTGGCCTGCATCGGCTTTGACCGTTCGGGAACAACACATATCGGTAAATTTATCATCAATCACAGCTTCCTGGTGCCGGGGCTTATTGGCGTAGGCAGTGCCTGCTTTGCCGGGTATATGCTCGTACATATGGTATACTGATCTAATAAACTTTTGACCCAATCTGTAACAACAAAAGAGTTTATCTCAATAATTGAGATAAACTCTTTTTATTTACTCACACCAACAGCAACGCACAAGCATAAAAAAGCGGTTTGCCATTTTAGCAAACCGCTTTCAGCTTAGTTTTGCAGAAACTACATAAATTATTGAGCTTCCTTAGCTTCGGCAATGATCTTTTCGGCCATTTTCATCGGTACGTCCTCATAATGGTCAAACTTCATTTCAAAAGTACCCAAGCCCTGAGTCAGAGCACGCAGGTCAACCGCATATTCGGAAATCTCGGCATAAGGAACCTGCGCTTTTACGCAGCCCATACCGTCTTCCAAACTCTGCATACCCAAAATACGTCCGCGTTTAGAGTTCAAATCGCCAATAACATCGCCCATCATTGATTCGGCGCAATAAACATCCAAATTATAAACAGGCTCCATTAAAACAGGTTTCGCCTGTTCCATAGCTTTTTTGAACGCCATATTGGAAGCGATCTTAAACGCCATTTCTGAAGAATCGACAGTATGATAAGAACCGTCAAGCAGCGTAATGCGAACATCGACTACCGGATACCCGGCCAAGATGCCGTGTTCCATGGACTCACGCATACCTTTTTCAACAGCCGGAATATATTGCCGCGGTACAGCACCGCCGAAAATCTTGTCAACAAACTCAAAGCCTTCTCCTGGCGGCAAGGGTTCCATCTTGATCACAACGTGACCATACTGGCCATGTCCACCGGATTGTTTCTTATGCTTGCCTTCAACCTCCGCCGTTCCGCGGATAGTTTCTCTGTATTCAACGATAGGCGCACGCAAATCGGCTTCCACACCGAATTTACGTTTCATACGCTCCATAATGATCTCGATATGCTGATCGCCCATGCCACTGACCAGAGTTTCCTTCGTCACACTGTTCTTAGTAACAATGATAGTCGGGTCCTCGTCCATCAAACGGTTCAAAGCAGTGGCGATCTTCTCTTCCTCGCCTTTCTTTTTAGCGTAAATGGCACGAGTATACATCGGCAGTGGGAATGCGATCGGCGCAAACAAAACAGGTGAGTTCTTGTCGCTGAGCGTATCGCCGGTAGACGTAAACTGCAATTTAGTAGTAACGCCAATATCACCGGCAACAACTTCCTTCATCGGGATCTGAGTTTTACCACGCATCGTAAAAATACCGCCAATACGTTCTTCTTTTTCACGGCTGGCATTATAAACCATGCTGTCACTCTTGATCGTGCCCGAGAATACTCTAAAGAAGCTCAAACGGCCAACAAAAGGATCAGACGTAGTTTTGAAAACCAAAGCTGCCATAGGTGCGTTGGCATCGCGAATCTCTTCTTCTTCAGTTTCCGGATTCGTAACAACAAAGTCATTCAGAATAGCCGGATAGGTAAAATCGATAATCGCGTTCATAACGCGTCCCAAGCCAATATCTTTATATGCGCTTCCGCAAAGGACAGGGAAAATAATCGCTTGACGAATGCCTTTGATCAGGCAATCCATAATTTCCTCATCGCTGATAGTTTCGCCTTCCAGATAACGCATCATGCAGTCATCATCAGCCTCAACAGCAGCTTCGACCATTTTTTCATGCGCTTCTTTGGCATACTCCAGCATATCTTCAGGAATGTCCATTTCGATGGAATCGTTGCCGTTAGCTTTATAAGCCTTCATTTTGTAGAGGTCGATAACGCCGCAGAAATCGGCTTCCTTACCGAGAGGTAATTGCAGCGGCAATACACGTTTACCGATCTTAGCACGCAGGTTGTCAAGGATACTATCAAAATCAGCATTTTCACGATCCATCTTATTAACGAAAATGATACGCGGCAAATGTGCTTCTTCTGCCAGCTTCCAGCACTGCTCAGTGCCAACCTGCACGCCCGAAGTAGCGCATACAACGATCAAAGCGCTGTCAACGGCGCGGAAAGCGCCTTTGACCTCGGCTACAAAGTCGGCAAAGCCTGGTGTATCAATAAAATTGATTTTGGTATCACGCCATTCAACAGGCGCCAAAGTTGCATTGACAGATACGCCGCGTTTTATTTCTTCCGGCTCATAGTCAGTGGTGGTAGCCCCGTCTTCTACCTTGCACATTCTGGAAATTGCTCCCGAACGATACAGTAAGGCTTCGGTAACAGACGTCGTTCCAGCCCCACCGTGACCCACAATGGCCACGTTTCTGATCCTATCTCCAGTATACTCTTTCATGATTACTCCCCCTTGTCCTACAAAATTTGATGTTATTACAATTCGCTGGTTGCAAGAGCTTTTCCTGCATTTTAGCTGAAATTTAAGAATTTACCGTTTTTAAAACAACAAAGTGTAACGCAAGTAACAATAACCGCAGCTTCTCTGTTATAAACCATCTATAGAACTTTTCCAACTACCAAAATACAAAAAACGCAGACTGTCAGAAACAGTCTGCGTTCAAATCACTTATTAAGTTTTATTTCAGCATTTCCAATACACATAAAGCGCTTAGAGTTTTAGAATCGAAGATATCGCCTTCAAGCACCATTTCCCTGACCTGCTGCGGCGTTAATTTTACGACATCGATAAACTCATCTTCATCAGTATGCTGGTTGTGTTTTTCCAAACCGCGCGCCGCATACAGGTGAATAACTTCATCAGTGAAGCCCGGTGTAGTAACGATAGAAGTCAGCCTTTGCCATTCCTTCGCACTATAACCGGTTTCTTCCGACAGTTCCCGCTCAGCACATACGTCCGGTTCTTCACCCGGGTCAAGTTTCCCTGCCGGGATCTCATACATTACTGTTCCCACAGGATAACGGTATTGTTTTACAAAAATAATACTGCCATCGTCTAAAATAGGAACAATAGCTACAGCCCCCGGATGATGGATCAGTTCACGTGTCGTTTCTCTTCCGTTCGGCAAGATTACCGAATCAATATTCACCTGCAGCAGGCGTCCTGAAAATCCTACTTTACTGCAGATAAAGGTTTCATCTAAATTTGCCTGATGAAATTTTTTCATAGCTCTCACCTTGCCTGTTTATTTTTAGCAGCCGCTGCTAAAAGCTCTTTAGCATTAGCGTAGGCTACTTCGCTGACATTATCGCCGACTGTCATCCTCATCAGTTCCTGGATACGGCCTTCTTCATCCAGTACAGTCAACCCTGTTGAAGTTCGTCCGCCTGTACTTTCCTTGCGGATCAGAAGATGCCTGTCAGCAAAAGAAGCTATCTGTGGCAAATGCGTGATACACAGTACCTGTCCTACCTTGGCAATAACAGCGATCTTTTCGGCCATTTTCTGTGCGGTAACGCCGCCGACGCCTGTATCGATCTCGTCAAAAACCATTGTCGGTACACCGCTGGCATTTAGAAGCACCGTTTTAATAGCCAGCGCCACACGTGACAGCTCGCCGCCGGAAGCGACTTTTAACAAGGGTCTGATCGGTTCTCCCAGGTTAGCTGTAAACAGGACGGTCAATTCATCCTTACCTGTTTTAGTCAGGGTGTCTTTAGCAGTTACCTCGATCTCAAACCTGCCTTCCGGCATCGCCAGATCATGGATATGTACCGTAACTTTAGATGCCAGCCGCCCGGCATATTTAGCGCGCAGCTGCGATAAGCTTTGCGCCTGCTGTTCCAATTCACCTTTTTGCTGCGCCAGCAGCTGTTTTGTTTTAGCAATGTTGCTTTCCAGCTGCGCCAATTCATCGGCCTGCTGCTGTGCCTGCCCTAAGTATGCAGTGATCGCTTCATAGCTGTCGCCGTATTTTTTCTGCAGACGATACCACAGATCCAAGCGTTCCTCTACATAAGCTGCTCTTGCAGCATCATATTCCTCTCTGCTTAGATAATCGCTCAGCTCACGCCGGCATTCATCCAATGCGATCCAGCTGCCTTCCAGGCTTTCACACGCATTATGCAGCCGTTCATCATAACGCACAACTGCCGCCAGCTGATCTTTAGCTGCCGCCAAATTATCAAGAATACCTCTTTCGCTGTCAAGATATTCATGAGCACTGTTGACTGCTGTCATGATCTTGCCGCTGTTCTGCAGACGTTTTACCTCTTCCTGTAAGGCTTCAAGTTCGCCTGCTTCCAATGCGGCCTCAGTAATTTCTTTGATTTCCCATTCCAGACGGTCTAAAATGCGTTCCCGCTCACTGCCGGTTTGCTCCAGCTGTGTCAGCTTCGCCTGCGTAGCCAGATAAGCTGTATACAGCTCCCGATACGTTTTACGCACAGGAGCAATCTCTTCCCGTCCATACAAATCGACCAATGCCAACGGTGCATCAGACTTTAAAAGTGCCTGGTTTTCATGCTGGCCATGAATATCGACCAAAAGTTCGCTGAAGCTTTTGAGTACTGCCAATGGTACCTGCACGCCGTTAACTGTAGCCTGGCTTTTGCCGTTGGCTAAAATACGCCGCCTCAAAAACAGTTCGTCCTCTTCGTCTATCCCCTGCTCTGCCAGCAAAGACTTAACTGCTTCTATCCCGCTGATATCGAATACCGCCTGCACCCAAAAGGAATCAGCTCCGCTGCGGATATAGTCCGCCGAAGCCCGATTACCCAGCACGACGCCAAAAGCATCGATCAAAATAGACTTACCTGCACCGGTCTCACCTGTAAAAATATTGAAACCGGGGGCAAAATCTATTTTCGCATCTTCAATTAAAGCAAAATTATGCACATGCAAAGATTGCAGCATCGTTAAACGACCTCGTCCTATCAGCGATTATTAAAGCGTTCCATAAAGGTTACAGTGTTATCTTTTGAATCGACAGCAACAAAAATAGTATCATCACCGGCGACAGTCCCCAAAACCTCCGGCCATTTCATATAATCAATAGCATAAGCTACCGATTGTGCAGTACCGGGAAGACTGCGGACAACTACCAGATTTTCAGAGGCACGCATGCCTATGATAGAATCCTGGAAAGTACGTTCCAGACGTCCGGGAGTCAGCAGCATATTATGTTCTTTAGGAAAAGCATAATGATAATTGCCTTCGGCATCCGGAACTTTAATGAGCATCAGCTCTTTGATGTCGCGGGAAACAGTAGCCTGAGTTACCTCGATACCGTCGTGGCGTAAAGCAGCCGCCAAATCTTCCTGAGTTTCGATTTTGCTGTGTTCGATGATTTCTTTGATCTTGCCGTGTCTGATACCTTTCACGTCTCTCACCTCATATCTGTATTTGTAAGCGGTTGGGTATTTTAAAGCATTTCCGTATTACGGATCAGCTTTTCCTGCCAGGTTTCATAATAACTGCGGCCATTGAGCCTGATAAAAGTTACTTTGTCAGGGCTTTTGGCAATTCTTACCGTATCATTTTCCGCTATCGATGCTACTATTTCTCCATCCGCCGAAAGCAACAGTTCTTCATAGGGCGGAATAGCATTCAGTTCTATGACCCTGTCCATCGGAATCAAAAGCGGTCTTGTATAAAGCGCATGAGCGCAGATAGGCGTAATAATAGTAACATCGAGGCTGGGATGTACAAGCGGCCCCCCTGCCGATAACGAATACGCAGTAGAGCCTGTAGCCGTTGCCATGATGATACCGTCAGCGGCATAATTGCCCGAACGTTTGCCATTGACCTTCAGACTGAGATGCGCCAGCTTTGAAAAATGCCCCTTGGCCACTACCATATCGTTTAAGGCGTGAGCGTCAATCAAAACCTTACCGTCACGCCAAACACAGGCCTGCAGCTGACTGCGCTCTTCCAGCACATATTCTCCGGCCGTCAGCTTGGATAAGGCTTCCGGCAGTTCTTTAAGTTCTATTTCTGCTAAAAAGCCTAATTTCCCAAAATTGACACCAAATACAGGGATTTTCAGCGGCGCCAAAAATCTCGTCATCTGCAGCAGCGTACCATCGCCGCCTAAAGATACCGCCATATGCATCTGCTTCAGGCTTGCCCTGTCGCAAACGTCGTAGCTGGGCCTGTCCTGATAATCCAAACGCTGCGGCAGTACCGCCTCGATCTCAGCCTTATCGCACAAATCCAACACTTTCGGCAAACTGTTTTTGACATTTTCTTTTTTCATATTGGGGAATATCCCCAACCGTAATTTATTCATAAAAGCCTCGCTGTTTCTACTCCTGGGTCTGTGGTTTATCCAAATCACCATGTGATTTGGATACAAGCTCGTCAATCATAGTTTCACTTACCGCATTGTCATCACCCAGTGTCAGATGCAGTAAGTACTCAATATTGCCTTCAGGCCCTTTGATAGGAGAAAAATCCAGTCCGGCAATACCAAAACCTTCTTCTTTAGCAAAAGCTACTACTTTTTTGATAACGTCGGCATGTACCTTAGGGTCGCGTACGACACCTTTTTTTCCGACGTTTTCTTTGCCGGCCTCAAACTGCGGCTTAACAAGCGCAATAACAAATCCAGTTGGCTTAAGCAGTTTATGTACCGCCGGCAGCACCTTATCCAAAGAAATAAATGCCACGTCGATAGTTGCTGCGTCTACCAGTTCTCCCAAGCTTTCAGCTTCAAGATAGCGCACGTTAGTGCGTTCCATATTTACGACACGCTCATCACTGCGCAGCTTCCAGGCCAGCTGACCATAGCCTACATCAACGGCGTACACTTTAACAGCGCCATTCTGCAGGGCACAGTCGGAAAATCCGCCTGTGGAAGCGCCGATATCCGCAACTGTTTTACCTTCTACGCTGATGGGGAATATCTGCAATGCCTTTTCCAATTTCAGCCCACCGCGGCTCACATATTTAAGTTTTTCGCCCAGCAGGCGTATCGCTGCCTCTTCGGGAACCTGTGTCCCCGGTTTATCTATTTTCTGTTCATTGACCAGCACCTGACCTGCCATAATGGCAGCCTGAGCCCTTGCCCGGCTTTCAAAAAATCCTCTGGCTGTCAGCAGTGCGTCTAATCGTTCTTTTTTCACTTTGCTTCTCCGGCACCTTTCACCAAAGCAGTAATTTTTTCTTTTATACTTTCTGTATCTAAACCCAGATCCCGGAACAAATATTTTTTGTCACCATGCGGCACAAATTCGTCAGGGAGTCCCAAATTTAAGACCTGCACCTTTTGCATCAGACCGGCTTTATTAAGCAGCTCTAAAACTGCAGAGCCAACACCGCCAGCCAGCACGCCTTCTTCCAGAGTGACCAGTTTTCCATATTTTTCGGCCGCCTGAACGATCAATTCTTTATCAAGAGGTTTGGCAAAACGCAGATTGATCACACCAGCCTGAATACCGTTTGCCGCCAAAGCATCAGCAGTCTTCAAAGCTGTTTGCACCATGCTGCCGATTGCCAGCAGGCAAACATCTGTACCTTCCCGCAAAAGCTCACCTTTACCAATAGGAAGTTCTTTCAGTTCGTCTTCACAGGCAACGCCAATACCGCTACCGCGCGGATAACGGATAGCGATCGGTCCGTTGAATTGTAATGCCGTGTTCAGCATCTGACGAAGTTCGTTTTCGTCCTTAGGTGCCATAATCGTCATCCTGGGCATCGAACGCAGATAAGCATAATCAAAAACACCATGATGTGTAAAACCGTCGTCACCGACGATACCGGCACGGTCAAGGCACATCGTTACATGCAGATCCTGCATGCAGATATCGTGCAGCACCGAATCATACGCTCTTTGTAAAAATGTAGAATACACCGCAACAACAGGCTTCATTCCAGCAGCCGCCATACCGGCAGCCGCAGTAACAGCATGCTGCTCAGCGATACCTACGTCCAAAAAGCGCTGCGGATAGCATTCGGCAAATTTGTTAAGACCGGTGCCGTCAGGCATAGCCGCTGTGATAGCAACAATATCCGCATCTTGTTCAGCTAGTTCGACCAAAGTTTTACCAAACATTTCCGTGTAAGCGATCGGAGCCTTCGGATCGGTGATTTTTTTTCCTGTCGCAATCTCAAACGGACCCGTGCCATGAAATTTATTCGGACTTTTTTCTGCAGGTTCATAGCCTTTACCTTTTTTAGTGATCACATGCACTAAAACAGGACCATCGACATGCTTTGCCGCTTCCAAAACCTCCAGCAGCTTATTCAAATCATGGCCGTCAATCGGGCCAAGATATTTGAAGCCCAACTCTTCAAAAACAGAGCTTGGTACCATCAGGTACTTTACACTGCCTTTAACACGTTCGATAGCATTTAAAACATCAGTGCCGAAGTCCAGGCTTTTCAGCCAGCCTTCAACATCGTGTTTGATTTTGTTATAGGTTTCACCTGTACGCAGATCGCACAAATACTGTGACATCGCGCCGACATTTTTAGAAATAGACATTTCGTTGTCGTTTAAAATAACGATCATTTTTTTATGCAGATCGCCGGCATTATTCAAAGCTTCAAAAGACATACCGCCAGTCATCGAACCATCACCGATAACGGCAATAACATTATTATCTTCACCTTTAAGATCACGTGCTACAGCCATCCCCAAAGCAGCTGAGATGGATGTGCTGGAATGTCCTGTACCAAAAGCATCGTGCTCACTTTCTTTACGCTTCGGGAATCCTGACAGGCCTTTATATTGCCGCAGCGTCGGAAACTGGTCCTTACGCCCCGTCAGTATTTTATGGATGTATGACTGATGGCCTACGTCCCAGATAATTTTATCCTTCGGTGTCGTAAATACTTTATGCAAAGCCAAAGTCAGTTCTACCACACCTAAATTAGGAGCTAAATGGCCGCCGTTTTTAGAAACGACATCAATGATCAGCTGCCTGATCTCGCCTGCTAAAAGCTTCATTTCATCCAGAGTCAGCATTTTCAGATCTGCGGGAGAATTTATTTTTTGCAATAATTGCTCATTTTGCATTCAGCAATCCGCCTTTCTTCTCAATAACAAATAACTTAGCTTTTACGCCCGCACATCATTTTTGTAATCTCACGCAGAGCTTCGGCATTTTCTCCAAACATTTCCAGACAGCCCAGCGCCTCGTCAACAGTTTTCTGAGCCAGCGCTTTGGCGCCTTCCAGAGTATATAAGGTCACATAAGTGGACTTATGCTTTTTCTCATCACTATGCGCTGCCTTGCCCATCTGAGCAGCATCACCCTCGACATCAAGGATATCGTCTGTGATCTGGAAAGCAAGCCCCAGAAGATCGGCAAATTTTGTCAAAGCCAGCAGCTCATCACTGGCAGCACCAGACAATCGCGCACCACTGCGAACTGCCGCAATGAAAAGTGCTCCTGTTTTGCCTGCATGCAGCTTACGCAGTTCTTCTTCACTGATCTGCCTGCCTTCGGAATCAAGATCAATGACCTGACCGCCGACCATACCGAAGTTTCCGGCACACATTGCCACTTCGCGCACAGTTTCGATCAAAGCTTCCGCCGGTACGTTTTTTTGTTCCAGCATCACTTCAAAGGCAAGGGTCAGTAAAGCGTCACCAGCCAAAAGCGCCAGCGCTTCCCCAAAAACCTTGTGGTTGGTCAAACGGCCGCGACGATATTCATCATCATCCATACAAGGCAGATCATCATGGATCAGCGAATAGGTGTGGATCATTTCTAAACCACAGGCTACCGGCAGAAAATTATAACCGCTGACACCCAAAGCATCGGCTGTTGCCATTAAAATTATGGGACGGATACGCTTGCCACCTGCCAGCAGGCTGTAAGCCATTGCTTCATCGACACGCGAGATGCCCTTTTTTTCCAAACGTTTTTCCAGAAAAGTATTGACCAGCTTCTGCCTGTCTTCGTAATACTTATTAAAATCCATGTCAATCCTCCAGCTCTGCGAATGTTTCCAGTTCATATTCGTTATCGTCGTCAGCAGCAACGACGATTTTTTCTACTTCCTGCTGCACCGTATTGAGTTTAGTCATGCATACCTTACTCAAAGCAACGCCCTGCTGAAACGCTGCCAGCGCTTCTTCCAGCGGCAGTTCTCCACTTTCCAGCAGCTGTACCTGCTGTTCCAGCTCGGCCAACGCTTCTTCAAACTTTATGTTTTTGGCGATTTTTTTCATCGTCATTGTTTTTCACGCCTTTCTACCTGTTGCACAACCGATATCACATCACCGTCAGCAACCTGAGTCCTGAGTTCTTCTCCCCAGCGCACATCTGCGATACTGCGCAAAGCCCTGCCTGAGTCTGTCTTGGTTATCGAATAACCTCTGGCAAGTACCGTCAGCGGTGATAAAGCATCAAGCCGCGCTGCCAGCAGTCCAAACTTGTGCTGCCGTTTCTGCAGAATACTTTCCATCCTGCCCTGCAGCTGCCGCATCGCCATATCCGTACGCTGCTGCAATGGCTCCAGCCAGCGTTCCGGCTTGGCTAAAGCCCATGATCCCTGAACACGCTGCAGCTTATGCTGCGCCTGTTCCAGTTGATGCACAAGCACCCGCTCGCCGCGTGCTGTCAGTTCCTCAACATAGCGCAGATACGAATCAGCATCTGCAACAACCAGCTCAGCAGCCTGTGAAGGAGTAGCTGCCCTGCGGTCAGCAGCAAAATCTGACAATGTAAAATCAGTTTCGTGCCCTACTGCTGAAACTACTGGTATTTCAGACGCAGCAATAGCACGCACAACAGGCTCTTCATTAAAAGCCCACAATTCTTCTATGGAACCGCCGCCGCGTCCCACGATCATGACGTCAGCCAAACGGTGTTTATTCATAAACCGGATCGCCCTGACAATTTCAGCAGCAGAACCATCTCCCTGCACCTTGACAGGAAACAGCAACAGCTTGATGCCGCGATTGCGCCGCCGCGCGACAGTAATCATATCACGTACAGCAGCACCGGAAGGCGATGTTATCATTCCAACTGTTTTAGGGTTCAGCGGCAGTTCACGTTTACGTTCACTGTCAAACAACCCCTCCTCAGTAAGTTTTTTCTTTAATTCTTCATAAGCCAGCATCAGATCTCCAGCACCTAACGGCAGCAGCAGGTCTGTATAAAGCTGATAAACGCCATCGCGCTCGTACACTCCGACACGCCCGATAGCCACAACAGTATCACCGTTTTGCGGTTCAAATCGCAGACTGCGCGCCTGATTGCGAAACATAACTGCTTTCAGTACGCCGCCGGCATCTTTCAAGGTAAAATAACAATGCCCTGAAGAATAACGTTTAAAATTAGAGATTTCACCCTGGATCTGGATATTAGTAAAAGTACGATCGCCCTCCAGCAGGCTTTTGATCATCAAATTCAATTCACTTACGGAATAAATTACTTCATTCATAACTGCTTTCTCCCTGCCTGAACGCATAAGCAGCGCAGCCGGCAGCATTATCGGGGCTAAACCGGCTTTCGGGTATCCAGACCCTGATCCTGCGTTTAGCAAGCTTTTCTATCATATGACGGCGGATATAAGCATTAGAAACCACACCGCCTACCAGCAAAACATCAAAAATTTCTTTCTGCGCTGCCACGTTACGGATCATCCTGACAAAGGTTTCTGCCAGGGCATATTGCACACCTGCCGCCAAAGCTGCAGGATCAGCGCCAGCCTCGATTTTATGCAAAGCAGCAGTAGCAGGCCCGGATAAACTGACGTCACCCTGACGTACTGCTACCGGCAATTCGATGCAATCGGCCGCAGTTGCCGCCAGTTGTTCTAAAGCGGCTCCTGCCGGAAACTGCAGTCCCAACGCAACACCTACTCTATCAACAAACTGACCGGCATGCAGATCTTTGCTGCCGCCTGCCTGTGTCAGTGCATAAGTGCTGTCAGTTTGTTTTTCCGCTAATAATAAGTCAGTAGTACCGCCGGAAGCATGTAAAAGCAGAAAACGGTCGGCATCAGGCCCCTGCGCTGACCACAATCCGGCTTCCAAATGATTTTCCTGATGGCTGATCTGCCATAACGGAATTTCGTTTACAGCCGCTAAAGAGCGCGCCAGGCCCAACCCAACCAAAAATGCGGGCATATACGAATCTTCCAAGGGCCGTGGACGGGCAGAAACACCTATACCGATGACTTTCAGCGGCTTTTTTAAAACCTCTTCCAGCAAAATCGGCAGGTTACGCGTATGCTGAAACACCATCTCCGACTGCTGCAGACCTCTGCAGCCCGGTTTCACTTGTAAAATCCTGCGGGCCTCACCTACCAGTCCGCCTTCTCTGCCGATCAGTGCGACCGACGTTGTATAGCAGCTGGTATCAATGCCCAGATAGACCTCATTTTTAGACATCACTGCGAACCATTTTACCTAGAACTCCGTTGATAAACCGCGGAGTATCATCTGTTCCATAAATTTTCGCTATTTCCACAGCTTCGTTGATTGCCACATTAGGCACCAGCTTTTCTGCTGCAAAAAACATTTCATAAACGGCGACCCGCAAAATATTACGGTCGACAGCCGGCATACGCTCCAATGTCCAGTCAATAGCATACTCACTGATCCTGGCATCTATCGCTTCACTATTAGCCAAAACACCATTTAAAACATCCTGTGCATACTCTTTGGCTTTTTCAGCACTTTTATCAGACCGTTCTTCAACAGCAGCATTCAACGCTGCCTCACAGTCGACCTGAGCAAAATCTATCTGAAACAAACTTTGTAAAACCAATTCCCTTGCAATCCTGCGAATCATATTAGCCCTCTCTTGTCTGAAATTTATTTATGATAGCCTGGTGGCAGCAGTCTGTCCAGCCATTCCATCAGGTCTTCTTTTTTGTCCAGCTTATTGCCGAGGAAGAACCCGGCAGTAATACATATGAGCAGAAAAATCGTCTGCAAAAAGCCTAAGATCAAAAACATTACGCCGATAAACAGACCAAATATAGACCCCAGCAGCCGGCCACGGTAATTCTTCCAAAGATCACTGAAAATTTCGTTAAGCATGCCGTCTACCTCCTCAGCCTTTCGCTTTGATCTGCTTGAAGAACAGATCTATGTCCTTGATCTCCATACCCAAGACCTTTTTGATCGTATCACGTACATTATATTTAATTTCATCTGTAGTTTCAGGAATATTTATACCAGGCTCTATCGATGCATTGATGCGAATACTGATATGTTCTTCGCCCATTTTTGCTTCGACCTTAACACCATAAACACCATAAACCTCTTTAGCGATCTCCGCTACATAATCTTCAATAGCGCTTTTACCGACAGATACTTTACCGGAATCGGCACTGCTGATCGTCAGCGAAGTCATTCCAGTCGCGCCAATACCTGCAATAAGCAGGCGGATACTTACCAGCAGAATGATGATCCCGCCCACCGCATACTCCCAGTTGCCGGGAATAGTAGCAAAGAAAGCAGTGATAGCAGTCTGGCCGATAACGCCCAAGCTGCAAAGCACTACCAAAACGGCCACTACTGCCATCAAAAAAGTGTATAAAGTTAAAATTATTCTATCAGGTATTCCCAAAATAACTCACTCCTCACCAAAGAAATTTTCATGGGCGGCGTCCATTTTTTCCAGGCTCTCTTCCAATTCGCTCTTGGGTCGGCGCGCCACGCCCTGTATATGCACATCGACGAATTTGACTTCATAACCGGTCATGTTCTCGATTGCTTCTTTAACCTTTTCCTGTATTTCCAAAGCTATTTCAGGGATACATGAACCATATTCAACATTAACATAAACTGCGGCTGTCACAACATGCCCATCGACGGTGATCCGTACACCCTTGGCAAAACTTTTCTTACCTAAAAATTCATTCAGGCCTTCGGCAAAACTGCCGCTCATACCAATAACACCGTTGACTTCCTGCGCAGCCAGGCCTGCAACGATACTGATTACTTCGTCGGCAACTTTCACATCACCGATTTCGTCAGGCAGCTGTTCTTCTGCCTCAGCTGCATCGTCTGCATTCACAAACTCCCCTGTACCGGTTTCCAATTCTTTATCTTCAGAATCTGATTTCAACTACCATGCCACCTCCTGTCTGTGCGGCAACAGAATATACTTACCCTATTTTGCTTTTAATTATACCATAACTACTGCGTGAATACTATGTATAAATGCATAAAAAAACAGCGGCGAAAGTAAATTCACCGCTGTTTAAACAGTCGCTTTTAATTATGCACGTTCGATATATTCGCCAGTTCTGGTATCGATACGAAGAACATCGCCTTCGTTGATGAACAGAGGAACTTTTACAACATAACCGGTATCCATTTTAGCCGGTTTGCTGCCGCCGGTAGCGGTATCGCCGCGGATGCCGGGATCGGTTTCAACTACGGTCAGTTCAACAGTATTCGGCAGGTCAACACCGAGAATACGGCCTTCGTAAACCATGATTTTAACATCCATATTTTCTTTCAGGAAGTTCAAAGCATTACCCAACTGCTCTTTTGTCAATTCGGTCTGCTCATAGTTTTCGTTATCCATAAAAACATATTGTCCGTCAGATTCATATAAATATTGCATTTCACGACGGTCAACACGTGCTTTCGGCAGACGTTCGCCTGCATTAAAGGTACGTTCAACAACAGAACCAGTACACATGTTACGCATTTTAGCGCGGACAAAAGCTGCACCCTTACCAGGCTTTACATGCTGGAACTCAACGACTTGCCAGGCATCGCCGTCAATAGTAACAGTCACATTAGTTTTAAATTCGTTAGTAGAAATCATAAATAGTCCTCCTATATAAAAAATTAAACAATTTCCATCAGCTGTTTTTTAACCCCGGTCAGCACTTTTGCGCCTTCGTCGGTCAACACAACCGTGTCTTCTATACGTACACCGCCCTTGCCGGGGATGTAAATACCAGGTTCAACAGTAAATGTCATACCGGGCTGCAAAATTACATTCTGACCGCGTTTGTTGATATTCGGCATTTCATGGATCTCAAGACCGATACCATGTCCCAGCCCATGCACATAGTTTTCGCCATACCCCCGGGAAGTTATATAATCCCTGACAACAGCGTCCAGCTCTGCACCGGTAATACCGGGTTTAGCATTTTTCAAACCGCGCCACTGGGCTTCTTCAACAATGGTATAAATTTCTTTATGCCATGAGTTGGCCATCCCCAAGACAACGGTACGGGTCATATCAGAATGATAGCCGTCATAAACTGCACCGAAATCAAAAGTAATAAAGTCGCCGATCTCCACTTCTTTATCGGAAGCGATACCATGCGGCAGCGCAGAACGTTCACCCGAAGCTACGATAGTTTCAAAAGCGAGTTTTTCTGCTCCCAGGCTGCGCATATAGTATTCCAGGCGGCCAGCCAGAGTTTTTTCAGTCATGCCTGGCTGTAATTCATCCAGCAACCGCAAATACGCCTCGTCGGCAATTTTTACAGCGCGCCACATCAATTCCAGCTCGCGTTTATCTTTGACCATACGGATATATTTCAGGTCAATGACCTTCAGTTCTTTGCCGCATAGAAGCTCCTGCAAAGTATTGAAGTCATTATAAGTGAAATAATCGCCGTCAAAACCAACTGTTTTAGCATCCTGCGCCAATTCGGCAACTGTATGCCAGATGTTTTCCGCATATTCGACGATATGGCAGCATTTGGCTTCTGCCCTTGCTTGATACAAGTATCTGCCATCAGTGACAAGGACAGCCCGACGGTCATCGGCATAAAGAATGCTCGAATCACCTCTGAAGCCGGTCAAATAGCGAATTGTATTAACGTCTTTAATAACGACGCAATCCAAATGTTCTTTTTCCAGAAAATCAAAGATTTTACCGATACGCGGCATAAATCCTTACCTCACTTTTTTTATAAAATAATACGATACCCAAATATTTTATCACACTTTTGACAATTTGCCTACAAAGCTTCATTAAAACTTTCAAGAATTTCTACTGAAAACGGCATATTTTCAACAATTTCTAAAACATCATTATAGGTATCAGGCGTACCACGCAAAAGAATGATGCCTTCCTGATGATCAATCGTGCTGACTAAGGCCAGATGCTCATAGCCCTCCATGATCCAGTTTACGTCTGCTATACGCTCAGGCGCCACCTTCGCGTAGATGGTACTTCGGTCTTCTAACATATTACCTTCCTCCGCAGCAGCGAATCAGGCATCAAAGCCCTGTCGCTGACGATAGAAAATTTTTGTTGAGCATGCGGTGCACAGTCGATACTTTCTCCGTCTGCATTACGCATATCCTCTAAAGTTAGCGGGAACAGTTCCCCGTCCGGCATCAGCAGTTCCAATACCTCGCCGTTTTTCACATTGTTGCGCTGTTCGATATAAGCGCGTTTAGCGTCAGCATCATATGCAAGCACGATACCGACAAAATCATGTGTCTGTTCATAACTAGAGGTCGTATAGACCTGTCCGTCACTGCCTGGTTTGCCAAAAGCAAACCCTTTCGTATACGGCCGGTGAGAAACTTTTTCCAACTCCTGACGCCATTCATCCGTGACCTGATATTTTTTGGGATCGTTCCAGTAAGCGTCGATCGCTTTACGGTATACGCTGACCACAGTCGCTACATAATGGATACTTTTCATACGCCCTTCGATTTTCAGGCTGCAAATGCCCGCCTCGATCAAATCAGGAATATGATCGATCAGACACAGATCCTTTGAATTCATTACATAAGTACCGCGTTCATCCTCTTCAATATCAAAGCCTTCATCAGAACGGTTCTTTTCGATAAGGCTGTATTCCCAGCGGCAGGCCTGCGCACAGGCACCACGGTTGCCGTCGCGTCCAGTCAGATAACTGCTGAGCAGACAGCGGCCGGAATATGAGATACACATTGCTCCATGCACAAAGGCTTCCAGCTCAACATCAGTCCTTGCACCGATTTCCCGGATTTCCTCCAGTGACAGCTCGCGTGCCAGTACGACACGTTCAGCTCCCAGTGCCTTCCATGCCTGCACTGCTGCCCAGTTACTTGTATTAGCCTGCGTACTTACATGCAGCGGCATTTCCGGTACAGTCTGACGTGCCACGTTCCAAACACCCAGATCAGAAATAAGCAAAGCGTCAACTCCGGCCTTCTGCAACTCCAGCAGATAGTCCGGCAGTCTGGCCAAATCTTCGTTATGGGCAAAAATATTAACCGTCACATAGACCTTTTTGCCAAGTCCGTGCGCGTAAGCAGCCGCTTCTGCAATTTCTTCAATACTGAAATTATTGGCAAAAGCCCGCAGCCCAAACATCTTACCGCCCAAATAAACGGCATCAGCGCCATAACGCAAAGCTATTTTACATTTTTCCATATTTCCTGCCGGCGCCAAAAGCTCCGGCTTATTTTTCATTCTCGTCATATTACTTCCTTATTGTGGTCCATGAATATCTTCGATTGCCTTCAAATGCTCGGCATAAGTTTTCGTAAAACGGTGATGTCCGTCTTTTTCAGCAACAAAGTATAAATACTCCGTTTTTTCAGGATTTAAAACAGCCTTGATCGCACTCATCCCAGGACTGGAAATCGGTCCCGGCGGCAAACCTGGATTTTGATAAGTGTTATAAGGGTTTTGGATCCTGGTATCTGCAATTGTAATTTCTTCTTTTTGAGTCCCCAAAATATACTGAATAGTAGTATCTGACTGAATCGGCATATAAATCTCTAAGCGACGCAGAAAAACTCCGGCAATGCGCGGCTGTTCTTCTTTAAAAACAGCTTCCATCTCTACCAGGGCAGCCATATTTACCAGATCTCTGATCGACATTTTCTGTTTTTCTGCTTCTTCCGGAATATTTTCTTTGTTCATCTGCGTATTGAATTCCTTGACCATCATGGCCAGCATATCTTTTTCATTCATACCGATGTCAAACATATAGGTAGAGGGAAAAATAAATCCTTCCGCCTTATAAATAACATTAGGATCACTGGTTTCCATATAGGGATATGGAGTATAATTACGCGCGGCTTCGATGAACTTTTCAGCAGAACCAAGACCTTCAGCCTCAATTTTTTTCGCAGTTTTAACTACGGTAAAGCCTTCTGGAACCGTAAACCTCACCCGCTGCACCTGTCCCTTTGACAGAACTTCAACGATCTCACTGTTAGACATCCCGGCTGTTATTTCATAACGCCCGGCCTGCAGATCGCGTTCCAATCCACGGAATTTGGCTTCCAGTCTAAAAGCTTCCGGAGTTTTCACCAATTTCTGCTTATGCAGAAGATTTGCGATATCCGCAGTAGTCATCCCCGGCTCAACCGTAATCAGATACGGGCTTCCAGTCGCCAGATCTTTATTGCTGCCAGTGTAGTTCAATACCCAGTAAGCACCTACTACAACTACCAGAAAGATGCCTAAAAAAAATGGCAGTACCTTCCTCATTTTTCCATTCCCTTCACACCAGAGATAATAAAGCTCAAAAAGTGCCGGACAGTATGTCCGGCACTAGCAGTTGTTATTCTTCGTCCCAGTCTTCCATGAGTTTTTCGTAAGCAGCTTTTACTTCATCAAACTCTTCGTCTGTAGGAGCTAAATAAACTTCTTCGCCGTTTTCATCAAACTCAATACGGGCGATAATCACAATTTCTTCTTCGTCTTCCTCATGTTCATGGCAGTGACAATCTTCATCTTCACATTCGCAGTCTTCCAAATTGATCTGCGCTAAAATAGCGAAATTTTTCTTGCCTACAGGTACTACCATTTCTTCACGAAAATATAATTCGTTGCCTTCATCGTCAGTAATAACTACGATTTGTTCTTCTTCCATAGCTTCCATATTTTCTTTATTTTCTGTTTGGTCCATTACGACACCTCGTTTCTAAATTATATACATTTTATATCATTTACAGTAATGCTGTCAATTTATCATTTTTCACCAAGCTGTGCAGCTAAAAAACCTTTATCCAGATCAAATCCAAGCTTACCGTTATCTTTAACTATGATATTAGTATCAAAGCTGCCGACAGCGGTAGCGATCTTGATATTGGAAAAAGCAAATTTTCCCTGCTGTCTGGTGATCGAACCTTTGATGGAACGGAACGGCAGCATCATGTACTTGCCTTCCTCGATGCGGAAGCTGCCCGCACCTGTGGCACTGCCTGCATCAGCAGTTCCTATCGCCAGCATTTTAAATGACAGCGGACCGTCGACCTGCGTTTCCGTAACTACGGAGCTGTCGAGGTCTATACCCTGTACTTCCAGTTTGAAGTCTTTGGTTTTAGTATCAATCTGACCATTGACATTGACCTGACCAGCATAAACATTACCAATAGCATCACCGATATTAAGCTTTCCGTCTTTATACAGAAACTTGCCGCTGAGCGCAGTAATATAAAGCGGATCGTAGGCCAGCTTATCAAGTCCGAAGGTGCCTTCAGCCTCAGGTTTGTCGATAGTACCCTTGACCTTGCCCAAAGCGGTAACAGCATCCTTCAAGCCCAGGCCCGGACTCAAAGCTTCTATCACAAAGCTCGGCGCATTAACAGTCAAAGCATATGTCTGTTTTGCCTCCGGCTTTTCAGCATAATAAACATTGCCGTCTATGACCACCGTCTGTCCGGCTACCTCCAGATTCAGTCCGGCAAACTTCAAAGCCTCGGTATCAGCCGAAAACTTGCCGCTGCCTTTCGTTACAGGATAATTGATCAAAGAGCCTTTCAAACCGTCGATCGTACCGTCGATATTCAAAGTCCATTTATCATCGGCTTTATCAGCCCTGATTTTTACGTCAGGCAGATTGCCTTCAGTGATCACCACATCAGCAGCCTGCGGCAAAACATTCAGGATATTCTGCAGCGGCATTTTCTTTACCTCTGCCACAACTGCCGTCGTGCCTGAATCATTTTGGATGTCAGCGATAATATCGCTTTTACCGTCTTTAACACGCAGACCGTATTTGATTTTTGGATATTGTTTAAAATTTCCCTGGAACTGTACTTTATCAAAATCCAGCGGCTTGTTCTCCAGCAGCAGGTTCACCTTCGCGTCCTTGATTTCCATCAAACCGCGGAACTGCGTTGCTGAAGCCGCCTTTTTTACAGTCAGCAGCTCATTGTTCTTCTGCTCTTCTTCAACCTGAAAATTGATATAATTGACAATGTTCAAACCGTCTTTTTTATTATAAGACACAAAAAAACTGGGCTTATCGATCACCACATCACCAACAGAAGCTCCGGTACCGCCTTTCAGCAAAGCGTCAAATAAATTGACAGATACCGTAGCCAGGGGTATTTCGGCAATCGTTTTGCCATCCGGCCCTACCCAGACGACATTTTTGAAAATAACATCACCCGACCAGTTAGCCTGAATCTCTTCGGCTTTTAAAGTCCCATGCAGCGCAGTCTGCTCTGCCAGAAGCTTTTTAGTGAGATCTTCGGCAGCACGGCCTCCGAACTGGAACAGCAGCACGAAAGCAACCAGAACCAGCGCAACAAAGCCGATAAATATTTTTTTCGCCATACTTTCATTCCGTCCTTTTACTTTGTGGACTATCCAGATAATTTTGCAGAATCACCACAGCCGCCATCATGTCGATAACTTTTTTGCGTTTGCTGCGGCGCAGGTCGGCATCTATCAAAATTTTTTCAGCGGCAACTGTCGAAAGACGCTCGTCCCATAAGACGATTTTAAGCTGCGGGAACCTTTCGCCAATCACTCTGGCAAAATCCTCGCAGCTCTGCGCACGTTCGCCTACACTGCCGTTCATATTCTTAGGATAACCTACCACCATCGTATCTACTTCATATTCAGCGATAAGCTCGCCGATACGCTGCAGATCACGTTCTTCACTGGTACGACGGATTGTTTCCACCCCGTTGGCGATCATCCCCATCAGATCACTGGCGGCTACGCCGATAGTCCGCGTGCCGACATCCAGAGACATACTTCTCATGTAAGCAGCTCTCCCCGTCTTATTTTGTGTTTTTTTCCAAATATTTTACTACCAGTTCTTCAATAAGCTCATAACGTTCAAAACGACGCAGCTTCGTGCGTGCGTCATCATGACTGGTAATATATGTAGGATCGCCGCTGAGCAGATAACCTACGAGCTGGTCAATAGGATTATAGCCTTTTTCTTCCAGCGCTTTGCACACCTCGCTGATTGTTTGAGAGACGTCTTTATTTTCATTGTTGCGCTTGAACATCATTGTTTCCTGCGATACCTGAGTCATCGTTGATCCCTCCTTGATACAAAATTCCCTTGTTGAACAACCGTTTGATATAGATACACTATTATTGTAGCATACCTTGAGACAAAAAAATATAAAATAACTGTGAACTTGTATAAATAAAGGCCGAGAATACTCTCGGCCTTTAAGTTTTTTTACACAATTTATTATTTTACCTGTGTTTCGATAACGCCCCAGGCTGTTTCCAACGCTTCACCTAATTTAGAAGCATCTTTACCGCCTGCCTGTGCCATATCAGGACGTCCGCCGCCGCCGCCGCCGCAGATCCCGGCAACCTCTTTGACAATGTTGCCGGCATGGATACCTTTAGCGACAGCATCTTTCGTAGCCATAGTCAGAATACTGATCTTGCCGTCGGCAAATACTGAAGCCAGCACAACGACGCCGCCGACCTTATCACGCATCTGGTCACCCAGATTGCGCAGTGCTTCGATATCATCGACACTGACCTGCTGCACTAAAGCTTTGATACCTTTGATGTCGCGAATCTGACTGTCAACGTCACTGACCTGAGCTTTAGCGATCTTATCGGCCAGCTCGGCAGCTTTTTGCTCAACAGCTTTCAGTTCGCCCTGCAGAGCTGTCAAACGTGCAGGCACATCAGTTACACGGCATTTCAAGCTTGCAGCCAGGCCTTTTACCATAGCTTCCATTTCGTTGACATGAGCCACAGCGCCATGTCCTGTCACAGCTTCGATACGGCGAACGCCAGCACCGGTGCTGGACTCGGAAATTATTTTAAACATACCGATCTGAGCGGTATTAGTCACATGAACTCCGCCGCAGAATTCCATAGAGAAACCCGGTACAGTAACGACACGCACGATATCGCCATATTTTTCGCCAAACAGCGCCATCGCACCACGTTTTTTAGCTTCTTCAATCGGCAGTTCTTCAATGGTCACACCCTTGGCTGCCAAAATCTCTTCATTAACAATAGCTTCGACGCGGCTCAGTTCTTCTTCTGTTACCGGCGAGAAATGCGAAAAGTCGAAACGCAGACGGTCCGGACCTACATAACTGCCTGCCTGATTGACATGACCGCCTAAGACAGATTTCAAAGCTGCGTGCAGCAAATGCGTTGCCGTATGATTACGGGCAATATCGCTTTTGCGGCAGCTGTTTACTTCGTAAGTTACCGCATCGCCCACATTGACCGTACCTTCAACTACACGCCCAATCTGGATCGTAACGCCGTCCGGCAGTTTTTTGGTATTTTCAACTTCAATCACACCTGTAGGAGCAGTGATACGGCCCAAATCACCTAACTGGCCGCCGCCTTCAGCATGAAAGGCAGTAACATCAAGAATAACGGCAACGTCTTTACCATCTTCTGCATTTTCGATCGGCTGTGCGTCATGCGCAGGGTACAGCATAACGATTTTACCTGTATCTGCAGCTTCATCAACCTTTAAGGAAGCAATATCAATACCGCGGGTATTATAAATAACCGGACGGCCTGCTTTATCATCACGGGCTTCACGCGCCATTTTACGCTGAACCTCCAGCGCCGCGTCAAAACCAGCTTTATCCATCGTCATTCCGTTTTCTTCCAAGATTTCAGCAGTCAGTTCCCACGGAAAGCCAAAGGTATCGTTCAGTTTAAAAGCTGTAGCTCCATCCAGTATCGTAGCGCCTGCCGCCTCTAATTTAGCTATCTCGTCGCTCAGCAGTTCACTGCCCTGACGCAGAGTACGCAGGAAGCTTGTTTCTTCCATTTCGATAACTTTTTGGATATATTCGCGTTTTTCGACCAGGTTTGGATAAACATGACCGTACATTTCAATAACCACATCCACAGCACCGGCCAAAAACATTTTGTCGATGCCGATCAAACGTCCGTGACGTACAGCACGGCGCAGAATGCGACGTAAAACATAACCACGGCCTTCATTGGAAGGCAGGATACCGTCGGCGATCATAAAAGTCATACTGCGGGCATGGTCAGCAATTACCTTCAAAGAAATATCGGTTTTTCTTTCTCTGCCATATTCTACAGCCGCTACTTCAGATGCATATTCAATGATCGGGAAAATCAGATCCGTTTCAAAATTAGACGGTTTGCCCTGCAGCACGGAAGCCAAACGTTCGAGACCGGCACCGGTATCAATATTTTTGTTAGCCAGCGGCGTATAAGTACCATCTTCATTTTGATTATATTGAGTGAATACCAGATTCCAGATTTCCAGGAAACGGTCACAATCGCAGCCTACAGCACAAGTCGGTTTGCCGCAGCCGCGTTCTTCACCCAGATCGACATGAATCTCGGAGCAGGGACCGCAGGGGCCGCTGCCGATCTCCCAAAAATTCTCTTCCAACCGTACGATGCGTTCTTCAGGCAATCCAACGACATTATGCCAGATATCAAAAGCTTCATCATCTTCGGTATGGATAGTAATCCACAGCTTATCAGCAGGAATCCCCAACTCTTTGGTAACAAATTCCCAGCTCCAGGGAATGATCTCTTTTTTAAAATAATCGCCGAAAGAGAAATTACCAAGCATTTCAAAATAAGTATGGTGGCGGGCAGTACGGCCGACATTCTCAATATCGCCTGTACGCACGCATTTTTGGCAGGTCGCAATACGAGGAGAAGGCGGTTTCATTTTACCTGTAAAAAAAGGTTTGAAAGGAGCCATACCGGCGCCAATCAAAAGCAGCGTCGGATCATCCTGAGGAATGAGTGACGCGCTGGGCAGGATCAAATGTCCTCTATCTTCGAAGAATTTTAAAAATTTCTCACGAATTTCATTACCAGTCATGTACTTCATAATCGTTTTATCGCTCCTTTAAAGTCGAAACATCATAATAAAAAATTATATAAAAATTAACGGCTAAAGTCAATTAAACTGACAAAGTATACACTATTTTCCTGACACTAAACTTTTCTTTATATAAAAAAGCCGTAAGCAAAAACTTACGGCTCCACGCCAAGTATTTCAGGAGGACACCCAAAACTTTCGGCACTATCAATTATAGATATGTTTTTACACAAAGTCAATATTCTTTTTCATTTTTCTCGTTTAATGTAATTTTCTGTTTTTGGTTATTGTGAAAACAGCCTGGCTATTTTTCCCCGGTAATTCGGATTATTTCCGTTACCCAGCGAGCGCAGTCGTACAAATCACACTCACGCAGGCACTCTTCTGTAGTATGGACCTTGTTCATACCTGTAGCTAGAAGCACGCAGGGCAAACCATAGCCGCAGAGGAAATTGCCGTCACTGCAGCCACCTGTTTTCGTCAGTTCAAAAGGCAGCTGCAGATTATCGGCTGCCTGCTTAGCCAGCAATACCGCCGCATGGTCTTCCGCTACATGAACAGCAGGACAGCCTTCTACCGGATCAACCTCTAAAATACCGCCGCCGGCTTCAACCACTTCTCTGATACACCTGATCGTTTCATTCTTCAGCCGCTCCAGCTTATCAGGGTCCATACAGCGCATATCGATCACGAATTTAGCCTGCTCCGCAACGATGTTTGTTGCAGCACCGCCTTCGATCTGTCCTATATTTAATGTAGTTTCTTCATCAAGACGTCCGTAAGCAGGCAGCGCCGTCAAAGCTTTCGCCGCCAGCATAATGGCATTGATACCTTTTTCAGGCTCGATACCTGCATGAGCCGACTTACCTTTGACTGTAAAATAAATATCGAACAGCCGCGGCGCAGAGTTCGTAACGATACCGGGCGCACCACCGATATCCAGGCAATAACCGAGATCAGCCCTGATATCCTTTGGGTCAAGATTGACCACTCCCAGACAACCGATCTCTTCGGCAATCGTAAAACACAGCTGGATATCGCCATGCGGGATATTCTGCTCCTGCACGGCCCGCACTGCTTCCAGCACAGCCGCTATACCAACTTTATCATCACCGCCTAAAGTAGTAGTTCCGTCAGAATAAAGGACTCCGTCCCTGCGCACGACCTTCGTTCCCGTTGTCGGCGGCACTGAATCCATATGTGCTTCAAAAAACAGTCCGGCTGCACCCTCTACATTGCCCGGTAAAAATGCCCACACATTGCCTGTTGTCCCGCCGATCTTCCTGCCGGCATCGTCCACCTTTACTTCCAGTCCCATTGCCTGCAGCTTCTGTACCAGCAGATCGGCTTCGGCCTTTTCGTCCTTACTAGGACAGGGCACACTGACCAGTTCTATAAATTCATTTAAAATACGTGTTTTATTAATCATCATTATTACCTCACAATTTACAGGATATTATCTATTATAGCACCGACCTGCTCCGGCAGCTACTTTTATAAATTGCCAAATAAAAAAGAGCAGGGAATCTATCCTTGCTCCTGATCAAGATATTTTTTTATGATATCTGCGGCTTCTTCCGGCATAATATCATTACATAAGTCAGTGTCATTCAAAATCGCCTGCAGGCTTCTGCTCTGCTGATAATCAAAATACTGCCATTTTAAACTGCGGCTGCTCCACATTTCCAAACCCTCTTTTAAATCACCATAACGCAGTAGAAAAAACCATTTATGATCACGGGAAGTTACTTTTTTATAAAACATATTCTCCCTCCGTTCCCCTCTGTCCTTATTATAGCACAAGAGTACCCCCCCACAAGACATACAGGAACTTTTTATCTTCGCCTGACGCAACGTTTTTGCTCAAACGTTTTGATAATCGTCCAGTTCCCAAAAATATCTCCTTTATCTGATAAATAGCTTGGCAAATAACAAAAATGTGGTACAATAATAGCGATAAATCCCGCAGACCGGACCGCTCACTCTTTTCATCTTGGCCGATACTGCAGAAGGAGCAAAAAATGAATCGTAAAGAAAAATTCAAACAGGCTAATCGGGAAGCAAATGCCACCTGGTTAGCCCTTCTTATTGTCATCGTCTTTTGGTGCGTCGCAGGCTTTGGTCTTGCTGACGTTAAGGTAGAATTTTTCCAGACGCCCCTGTGGGTCTGGGCAGGCTGCATCGGCACCTGGCTGTTTGCCATCGTCGTTTCTGTAGTTCTTGCCAATTGCATCTTTAAAGATATGGACTTGGACGACAAGGAGGATGAAATCAATGGGTAATTTCTTCCACCTCTGGCCTGTTCTTTTATTCCTTGCCTTTATGCTTGGCGTCAGCTTTTGGGTGCAGCGAGCTTCCCGCGGCGACCGCCAGCAGAACTTTGCTAAAGATTATTTTATCGGCGGCCGCAGTCTGGGCGGTTTTGTCCTGGCTATGACTACCGTTGCGACCTACAGCTCAGTCAGCACCTTTGTCGGTGGTCCCGGTATGGCCTGGGCCATCGGTTATGGCTGGCTTTATATGGCGATCGTACAAGTCGTAGTCATCTTCCTCGTTTTAGGTATTTTCGGCAAAAAGATCGCTATGGTTTCACGCAAAATTGACGCTGTTACAGTAGTCGATGTTATCCGCAGTCGCTATCAATCCGATTTGCTTGCCAATATTTCCGCGCTGGTGATCGTTGCCTTCTTCTGTGCGACGATGGTCGCCCAGTTCGTGGGAGCTGCCAAGCTCTTTGAAGCTGTTACAGGTTTCTCCTATGTCACTGGACTGACATTATTTGGCCTGATCGTTGTCTTTTATACTACTGTTGGCGGCTTCAAAGGCGTTGCCATTACTGACGCTATCTGTGCCGTCGCTATGATCATCGGCCTTTTTATCCTCTTCTTCTCAATGCTGGAAACAGGAGGCGGTTATGAAAGAATCATGACCCATATCCAAACCAATCATCCCGATATGCTGGAACCGCTTTCCCGCGGCAAAATGCCGATCTCGCTCTATATCAGCCAGTGGCTGCTTGTTGGTGTCTGTACACTGGCACTACCGCAATCAGTAGTCCGCGGTATCAGTTACAAAAACACAAAAGCCCTGCATAACGCTATGATTATCGGCACCGTAGTTATCGGCGCCATGACTCTGATCGCTACCTGGATCGGCGTCCTTTCCAAGGGCGTGCCTACCGATACCCTGCAGGCTTACGGCGGCAGCGTCGATAACATCACCCCGCTTACTATCATTGGAACCATGGACCCCTTCTGGGCCGGCATCACCATCATCGGTCCTATCGCAGCAACTATTTCTACCGTGTCTTCCCTGCTGCTGGCCTCCTCTTCCGCTATCATCAAAGACGTATATATGCACGAATGCTCCAAACGCCATAAAACAGTTTCCAATAATACGATACGTCTGTTCAGCATGGGTGCTACCGTTATCCTTGGCCTTGGAGTTTACTTTATTGCCATTGCCCCACCCAGCGTTATCTGGAAAATAAATATGTTCGCTTTCGGAGGCCTGGAAACAGCATTCTTCTGGGTCCTGATCTTCGGGCTGTTCTGGAAAAAAGCCAACCGCACCGGCGCCGTTTTCGCTATGGCTGGCGGCGTACTCGCCTACTGCACTACTATGGCGCTGCAAATCAAATTCTTTGATCTGCACCAGATAGTTATCGGCATCGGCGCTTCGTTGATTTTCTTCCTTATCGGCAACTCCCTTGGCAAAGAACACGACGAACATATTCTGCGTATTTTCTTTCCCGAAAAGTATAGCGATTAAAAATGTTATAAAAAAGCTTCGCAGCATAAAATTACCCGCTGCGAAGCTTTTTTTGTATTTTATTTATGCAGCTCTGCTGCCTCGTCCCAGTAAGCCTCCGGCTTCCAGCCGTCAGCAAGCAATTTTACCAGCAGCTTGCCGGTATTGGCAGCATCGTCATAAGCAGTATGCCACAAACCGCCTGTATCAACGTTTTGTTCTTCTGTTGCCTTCTTCAGCCCAGTCGTATACGTATCGCCTTTCAGCAGCTTATAAGCTGCCGCCAGATCAAGATAGTCTTCAGGTAAAACAGGATTTTCCAATTTATGCCGTCTGCAGCCTTCCGCCACCACCTTATAATCCTCATCACCCCAGGCCACAAAATAAGTCTGCCCCGGTACATATAAAGCTTTGATCTGTTCAAGCATCTCTCCAAATTCTATTGCTGATTCCATATCCTTTTCAGTAATCATACAAAAATCCATTCCCTCTTTAGCCTGCTTCGGATAAAAATGCGGATGGACAAAATTTTGGATCTTACCTGTGACCGCAAGGGAATTTCCATCTATTTTCACCGCGCCGATCTCAATTATTTCTGAAAAAAATCCTCGTGGACGTCCCATTCTTTTGGTGTATTGAGTAAACTCAAAATCTGCCACAAAAAAGTCCCTGCTCATCAATCTGCCACCATCTTTTCTAAATATTTACATTAATTATAACACCATCTGCCATTAATGCACTATCTGCTGAATTTTCCGAATTATAAAATTTTGCCTAATTACTTAAACTTTCCCTAAAATAATGCTAAAATATAAAAGTTCATACTTTTATAAACAACAGGAGTGTTATAGATGCAGCAACATCAATTAAAAGGCAGCCTGATGCTGTTTTTCTGCGCCCTGATCTGGGGACTGGCCTTTGTCGCACAAAGCGTCGGAGCCGACCACGTAGGCGCATTTACCTTCAATGGCCTCCGCTCATTGATCGGCGCGGTTTTTCTGATCCCCTGCGTCGCCTTTTTTGACCGGCTTGCAGGCAGACCTTTTTCTATTTGGGGTACTGATAACAAAACAGAACAGCAGGACCTTATTACCGGCGGCATCGTCTGCGGTATCGTGCTGACTATCGCCAGTACTCTGCAGCAGATCGGTATCGGCCATACCACTGTCGGCAAAGCCGGTTTTATTACTACGCTCTATATCGTTATCGTGCCCCTTTTTGGGCTTATTGTACACAAAACCGTTACCAAACTGCAATGGCTCAGCGTTTTTATTGCCGCTGTCGGTATGTATTTTATCTGTATTACCGAAAATTTCAGCGTCAATTACGGCGATATGATCATTTTGGCCTGCGCCTGCTTTTTCGCACTGCATATCATCACTATCGAACGTTTTTCCGTATTGGTAGACGGTGTGCGGATGTCGCTGCTGCAATTTGCCGTCTGCGGTATTTTAAGTCTGCCTGCCATCTTCTTTTATGAAACGCCGTCCTGGGAAGCGCTTGACCAGGCCTGGCTGCCTATCTTATACGCCGGCATCATGTCCTGCGGCATCGCCTATACCCTGCAGATCCTTGGTCAAAAATACGTCAATGTTATTTTAGCTTCCATCATTTTAAGTATGGAATCCGTCTTTTCGGTTTTCGCAGGCTGGCTGCTGCTGGGCGAACAGCTTTCCCTGCGTGAAATAGGAGGCTGCGTACTGGTCTTTGCCGCGATCCTGCTGGCACAAATGCCTCCCAAACAACAATAAAATAAAAACTTGCAGCATAAACAAAACCCGTTTCTATACAAAATATAGAAGCGGGTTTTCATCTTAACCACTGCAAAATATACGCCTGCTGCTTTAAACAACGCTGCCGCATCTGATAATCAGGTAAAACACTGGCTACACGCTGCCAAAAACGGCGGCTGTGATTCATATTGCCAATATGGCTCAGCTCATGCACCACAACATAATCTAAAACTGCCAGCGGATAAAATACCAGCCGCCACGAAAAATTCAAATTTCCCTTTATACTGCACGAACCCCAGCGTTTCGCCGCTGAAGACAGCTTCACACTCTGATAAACAACACCCATCAACTCCGCATAATGTGCTGTCCGTTCCTGCAAAACTGCTAAAGCCTGCTGCCGCAGCCATTTTTCCAGTGCCTGCAGCGGTTTGAACTGTGGACACAACAGCACTGTACCGTTTACCTGCACCTGCCCAACCTCCGTCAGACGCAGCGTATATCTGTTATCCAATACAGACAACTGCATCCCATCGGTCAATATCAGCTGCCGCTTCTTCTGCACTGCGGCATAATGCTGCTGTTTCTGCTCTATCCACCCGGTCTTTGCCTGCACAAAATATTCTATATCGCTCAAACGGGCCTGCAACGGTGCCCGCACCCTGCACTTGCCCTCGCTGTCGATCACAATAGCAATCGTCCTGCGTTTACTTCGTATCAACTCATAAGCTACTGTCATTCCTGTCTCCATATCTTTATGCTGTTTTTAAAATTCTGCCTAACCGCACACACGCACGATCATTTCCTTATTTTTCAAACCCGCCAGCCATTCGTGCGGAATACTGTCATAACCATAGTACAAACCTGCCAGACTGCCGGCAACGGCAGCAACTGTATCGGCATCCTCACCCAAATTTACAGCCCACAACAGACATTCGCGGTATGAATTCGTATTGGCCAGACACCACAACGCCGCTTCCAGCGTATCTACAACATAACCGTTGCTCTCGATTTCATCTGCCGGCAATTCATACACACTGCGGTCAATAATACGGCTGTAATAATGCAGCTCACGGTTATCATCTGCATCAGCCACCTGCCGCAAATCATCTACAGCCCTGGTAACACCCCGCACAAGTAAAGTTGCCAGCTTAAAACGCTCCCGGTGCTGAATGATCTCACCGGCAACAGCACAATACAAAAAACATCCCAAAGTGCAGCAAATATGCGCATGGGTCAGCGCCGAAACATTACGAATGATTTCATATCGTCCTGCTGCCGGCTGTGCCTGCAAATAAAACTCTACCGGCAAAATCCGCATCAGCGAACCATTACCGCAGTTCCATTCGTTACGCGGTGCGCAGCACTCCAGAGGTACTCCGTTCAAATAATTCAGCAGCGCCTGCTTCGTTGTTGCGCCAATATCAAAGGACACGCCTTCAGGCGTCAGATAGCCATATTCCAGCCACTTGGCAAAACGCCGCAGCAAATCATGATAATCAAGCCGCCAGTCATTTTCGCGCAGGCTTGCTAAAGTGCACAGAGTCAGACTGGTATCGTCCGACCACAGACCCTGCCTCATCTCAAGTACCGGGCTGAACTTCAGACTTTCGCGTGTTTTTCCCTGCGCCGGCTGCCCCAACGCATCGCCCACCGCCAAGCCTAAAACGCCGTTTAAAATATAATCAGTCATATTCTTCCTCGGTCAGCTCAAAACGGTATTGCTGCTCCACCTCGGGATACTTTTCACGATCCACCTCGGAAGCAAACATCGCGTAAGGCCGCACATAATAAGCAAAATCATCATACAAAGCCTGATAAACAACGCACTGCTCACCTGTTTCAGTATGCTGTGCCACAACTAACACCTTATAGTCCTTCCCTTTAAAATGCCGATAGACCCTGCCTGCCAAAATCTTACGCATAACAATTACCTCATTCAATATTTAAAATTCATTCTCGCAGCTGTTTTTAAAACTCACGTTCCAGCCCTTCATGCGCCAGCTCCATATTCTCTATCGCATTTTCATTACTTTCGGCGTTAAACCCCGGAACACAATGTTTAACAGGCCAGGCGTTAACAAGCTGCCAGCGTGCCATTACTTTTTGGCAATCGTCCAAAAGCTCGATCGTCACATTTTTCCGCTCAAACTCTCCACGCTCAACACTTTCAAACCAATCCGTTAAATACCGCGAAACAGATGTGCCCCATCTCAGTGTTGCGTTACCATACTTTTTTAAGCCCGGCATTTTCACAGGCGTGCCTGCCTGATGATCACCTGCCCGGTATTCTATGGGCTCGTCAGCCATCTCAGGTGCTGAAACTTCTGAAAAATACCCTACTGCTTTACCATCTATCAAAACATTAAAATTATATTTTTTAAAAGGATAGCCTGTTGCCATTTGCTCTCACTCCTTTATAATTGCCGCACGATATTCTCATGCAGCCTGTATCTATATTTTACCCTATTTCAGATTCAAGTTACCAGCGAAATAATTATGAACTTCAAATAAAAAACAGCCTGCAGCAGTTATCATAAGCTACAGACTGTCTAAAGTACAGTTCTTTAATATTTTTATCGGCTCAGCTACATAAAATCTAAAATCGTTACCGGCAACAACTGCATCCCGAAGGCTGGTAAAATAACCAGCAGAACATCGGCAACCAGTAAAATCACCGTGCTCCAGAACAACAGCTTACTTAGAATATGTTCATCCCGTTCTTCTTCAGTAAGATTGCGCAGAATAACATTTTCGACGAGAAAGCTGGCAGCGCCATAATAAAGACCTATCACCGCCAAGCTCATAACTGCCGTTCCCAGCTCACCGCTTACTTTGATCCTCATAAATTTCATCCCCTATCTTATGTATTTTTTTTACTTTGCCAACCGTTTTTTTACCTGCTGCATTTTTACTTTCAAATCAGTAAAATTAAAACTGCTGAGCTGCGTCCACAAGTCATTTTTACCCTGAATGGAAACAGTCGTATATTTTAGTACCGGAAAAACACCAAATAATCTGTATGTCGTATCTTCGATATCGATACTCTCAATATCCTTATACAAATATACTCCGGCTCTTGTTAATACCCCGCCAAAAATTTCCAGCCCGTTTTCATAAATATCTACTCTGTAGCTGCCGGCCTGCCAAAAAAATACAGCAGCCGTCCCCACTGCGCAAGTTGCTAAAATCAGCGGCATCATACTTATTCCACCGTCAATTACCGCCATAACCGCCATCAGCAGAAGAAATCCTATCACCCCTGTCGACATCAGCCTGTTCGACTTCACCACATCAAGCAGCCCCCGCAGTCCAGTACTGTTTGCATCCATCCAAACACCTCACCTATAGTTTTGCTTAACAATATAGCATATATTATTTGCAAAGTCACTATCCAGATTAAAAGTTAACAATCAGCTAAATCTAAACAGCCCGGCGCCTATCCTTTGAAAAATAATAAAACATTGCCAGCAATGACTATCTGTGTTATAATCTCACTTGATATTGATGAGCCGATATCTTTTGCTCCGCCTGGAGCACAAAGCACCTGCGTTTTCACGCAGGTGCTTTTGACTTTTATGCTTCAGCATATCCGCAACTTTGACAGCAATGCCGTAATAAATAATAAAAAAAACAAACCCTATAACTTCTGACGAAGTTATAGGGTTACTTTTCAATCTGGTGGAACTAACTGGACTCGAACCAGTGACCCCCTCGATGTCAACGAGGTACTCTAACCAACTGAGCTATAGTTCCGCAACGATGTTATTTTAGCGCAGAATCACCTTTTTGTCAAGCTGTGACAGCGTAAAAATCAATGTCCCCAGGCTGTCCGGCAGTTTATTCCCGTATCGTAACTTTAGTACCGACCTCGACATATGGCAGAAGCTCCACCAGCTCGCCGTTACGCATCCGCACACAACCTTCAGAAACCATCGTACCAATGGATTCCGGCGCATGTGTACCATGAATACCAATCCCGTCCCAGCCTGTTACCAGAGAAATGAAATTAGGCCCGTAAGCCCCTTTAATCTCACCTTTGCCGTCGCCGAAATCATGCGTCCAGTACGATGCGTCTAAAATCTCGTCCACCTCAAAATTACCTGTCGGCGTAGTCATATCGCCGGCACGCTGCTTTTGACCCTGTTTTGCCCCAACAGCAACGCCCCATTGCTTAATTACTTCGTTATCCTTCAGCACATACAGCTTGTACTCACTTTTATCTATCAATATCGTATAAGCAGGTTTAACAGCTTCCGGCTGCTTTTGCTCCTCTTTAGGAGGCTCTGCAGCAGAGGTTTCCGGCTTGACCTCCTGCCCTGGCTGCTCAGCAGTCTGCGCCGACTGCTGCTGAGATGTCTGCTGCGGCACCTGCTGTTCTTTACTCAGCCCGTCTAGATACCATATAGCAGCCGAAACCAGCACACCGATCAAAATTATTACAGCGGCGATTTGTTTCTGCTGACGCTGCCGGCGCCTGACACTTTCTTCCTTAAACTGGTCTTTATAAGATTTGCTCACAGTAACATCTCCTTTATGTTTTTATGGTATAACCGCCGCCAGTTTTTGTCAATCGCTGTAAAAATATTTACTAGCAGGTGCAGCCGTGTTAAAATATAAATAACTATTAACCTTTGATGACGGAGGCCCATATGGAAAACCTGACTGTAAACTTTCAGCTGCCTGCCGCTGCAGTTTTTGTCCCACTACTGCTGGACGACGGACACGGCGATTATAACCGCAGCTACGAACAATACGAAAACAACGACATAGATTATGCAGATTATTCGACCGACCACCGCGATAACAACTATCGTAATTTTGAAAAGAAAAAACGTAAAAAGACACAAAAAGAAATCGTCGCCGATATTTTAAAACGCTGGGATTAAGCACAACAAAACCACTCAACTATAAAAGCTGAGTGGTTTTTATATTGCCAGCTTAACCTGTTACCTGCTTTATAACAGCATGCAAAAGCAGCTTGCAATTTCTGCCCGCTGCTTTCACAAGCCTGCACCCCTCACTTATACATTGCTAATATTCCCCTATAACAATGCAAAGTTATCAAAACGTCCATCTGGCGCCGATGTTCCACTGCCAGTCTTTAGTAAAATCACTGCCTGAGCTGCGTTCCACATCCAGATAAACATGACTGTTTTTACCTGCGGCAAAAGCGGCGCCAACACCATATTCAAACCAGGTATCGTTAAAGGTATCGCCAACCTTAACTCCATCCCTGCCGTCATACATCGTTACATCATAACCGCCGCCGAACTCATGCAGCAGATTGGCCTTAGCATAAACGACGCCTTTGCTGCCGACCTCTTTGCCGATATTGAATCCGATACGTCCGACAGCGCTTTTGATCCCGCTCTGGCTTACTTCGATACCATTACTGGTAGTATAACTGTCACCGCCCAGATAACCTAAAGTAAACTGGGCCTGCGGCTCGATATACCAGCCGTTGTGCAAGACATTTTTCCGACCGTATTCAGCACTCAGCGATACGCCGGTATTGTTAAAATCACCGGTGATCTTATTATTTTTCGTATCGTACACCTTAAAATCATTCTCCAGATTACTGACTTTAAACACCACATCCAAATAATGCCCTTTACTGCCGATTTCCGTATTATAGAAACTGATCGCCTTGCTGCTGTTGTCGCCGCTGCCACGATTGTAACTGCTGTCGCCGTCAACATAGCTCACCGCCGCCCCCTGATAACGTATCTTGTCGTCAGTATTTTTAGTTATGGTATCGTAACCCAGCTCGTAAGAAGTATACTTGTTTTCAAAATCAAATTTTCCGTCACGACCGATTTTTGTTCCCCGCAGCCGGAACCAGGCCCCCTGGGCTTCTTCGCCATTATGCCGCAGCTCACCCATACGCTGCAGCAGCTTGTCGTTTTCTGTCCGCCACGTGTGATAGTTCAGCGCATTGGCTGCAAGGATCGTATCCGTACTGGTAGTAGGCTGATCAATATTCGTTACCTGCTTCAAATACCAGTCCTTAGTATAATTACCACTCGTATCGGCAGTATCCTGATGATCCAGCTCATAACGCTTCCAGTACAGCGTCCCCTCACCATCTACAGCGGCAAAACTGCCGTTATGGTTATTAACAGTCGCCAGCACCGTACCGACGCCTTCTTCCCCTACAGGCGTATAACCATTGACCTCGTACAAATCAATATACTGCGTCCCGGTCAACGTATCGGTAACATACAGCTTGTCGCTGTTCAACGAATTCTGACTGGCAGCGATATCCATTTTGATAACGCCGTTCTCACCGCTGAGATTATCTACCGTCAAAGTGCTGAAAGTATTACTGTCGTGAGTCATATCCACTATCGAATTATCGTTATGCAAATGCGTCAGGTTAGAATCACCAGTCACCTTCCAATAGGAAGCCTCCTCCAGCGAAATATTAGTTTCAGCTGTACTGGCAGTGCTTACCCAGCCCTCGATAAACGATCCGCTATTAGCAGTAAGATCAACTATGCCGCCACTGTTATTAAGGATATTGCCGTAAATATTATATTTGCCCGCATTACCCACCACGCTGCCGTTATTATAAGTATAAATAGCATAACTCGCAGTACCGCCCTCAGTCGCACTGATAACAGCTCCATTTAATACAGCCTCGCTGCCAGTGCCTTGCGCCAACACACCTGCTGCCCATTGGCTTCCATCATCCGCACTGACGTTAATAACAAGATCCTTAGCTGCCTCAAACTTCCCTTTATTAAATACAAATACTCCCAACGCCACGCCATCCCTGCTGTTAGCAATGATAGAAGCATTTTCCCCCAAAGTAACCTTAGCGTCGTTAAAACCAACCTCGACTCCTCTGGTATCCTTTCCGCCTGTAACAAATAACCTCAACCCATCACCAACAGAAATAGTAGCTCCGTCATAAGAATCGATACCATAAGTCCAGCCAGTTCCCGCATTGATAACATTCAACTCTAAATTATCGCCAACTTCAATAATACCTGAATCCATTGTCGCATTATCACCGGCATACATACCCTTCATCACATTAGGCTGATTATTGGAATCCAGACCGCTGACATTACCGGAAACAGTGATTTTAGAATCATCACCGATTTTTACAACTCCGGAAGCATATGTCTTAATACCATAAACATCCAGATTATGTACCGTTCCTGAAGTATCAATAAAATTCATCTCGATCTGCTTCAGGTCAATCGTGCTGTTATAGCCAAAAATACCAATAGAATCGTAGCCACTGCTTGTAGAGTTGGCAAAACCATTAATATCCAGCTTGATAGCACCGCTATTATAAATAAAATCATTACCACTGGCATAAATGCCCTTCGTAACATGGCTAATGCTGCTGGAGTCGATAGACGCTATTCCCCCAAGCGCCTCCAACTCACTTACTGTCGAAAATGGCTGATCGACACCTTCAGCAGCCCACACCACATTATTTAATGACATTGCTAAAACACTTGCCAAGACTGCTTTTTTAATTACATCTTTTTTCCTTTTCATAGTTTAACCCTCTCCTTTACAATTGCTCTTGGTTTTTCATTCGCTTATGCAAATCAACTAAAACCATAGATACTTCGCTTATAGTATAATAAATTAATGGTTCTGACAAGTTATTCTCATCAATTTATCACTTCATTTCTGAATTATCACGACAATTTTTGTGTGATACAGATGCTTTATCCGTTCTTCACCTTTGATACTTTTCGTTTTTAACAAAATTATTACCACTAAAAGATTGTAAATATAACTGTTAAGTTATAATAAGTTACGCATAATAAAATAATTAAAAAAAGCACAGACCAAAATGGTCTGTGCTTTGAACATATTCTTAAATATAATAACTATAATAATATATCTTTCTCAAAAATCCATCAATCAAAATTCAAACCTTACTCCTGCATTTACCTGCCATTTCTTTTGGATATCGGCGCCAAAGCTCCGTTCGATATCGCCGTATAAATGACTGCTGTTGCCCAGCTTGATATTACCACCCAAACCAAGCTCAAACCAGGTATCGCCGTAATCCTGCGATTCACTCAATGTTTCCCCATTGCCCGCCAGCATCCTGACATCACGGTTACCGCCAAACTCATGCAGCATATTAACTTTAAGATATACATCGTTGCCTGACGCATCTTTTTTGCCTGCTACTACACCCAAACGTCCAATGCAACTGTTTACACCGCCCATATAAACATTATTGCCACGATCAGTCGTGTAGCTGCTGCTTCCTAAACGCCCTATGATCACCTGGGTCTGCGGTTCGATAAAAATCCCCTGTGCTTTATTCAGCTCTATGGTTTTTCCGTATTCCACACTCAGGCTATACGCATGGCTTTTTGCCTTGGCCTTATCCGGATAATCGCCATAGGATCTGATGTCCGTATCAAACTGTCCGAAGCGAGCCACTACATCTGTATAGCTACTGTTATCCCCATGCCAGGTTCCATAAATACTGCCTGCAAAAAGCTTGTCTTTACCGCTGCCATAACTGTAACTCGTATGCCCGCTGCCATTTTCAACTGCAAAGCCATAAATGCTTTTGGCATTGGCTGCCTTATCATAACCAAGCTGATACATATTAAAGCTGCCATCAAAATTACCGCTGCCAAATTTCCCGCCGATATAACGGCTCCAGATACCGTCACTCTCTACTTTAGTATCTCGATAATTATGCAGATCGCCCAAACGCTTACGTAAAGTATCGCCAGTATTACGCCAAAGCGCATAATTACCATCTCCACTTTCTAACAAAACTTTTGTATCATTGTTGACCTGTTTGGCAAGCTTCGTTAAATACCATTGATCTTTGGTTCCCTGCGAGCCATCTGTCAACGTAACATTTTCACCATTTTCAAGCGTCGGTGTCACATCCCACAAGCCGCCGGCATTAAGGTTTTTGCCTACAAAATTTACATTTTGGCTGGCATCGGTTATTAAAAGTAAATTCTTAGCTCCGGTAACCGTATGCCCATTGACCAGACTGGCATCTTTGACCTGTACATAGGTCGTACCGCCTGCCGAACTAGTGATATTCACCTTATCACCGGTTTCAGCGGCTAAATCAGTGTCCATAATAAAGTTACCGCCAGTGCCGCTGTAATCGGCAATAGCTACTTTTGTTGCAGCTGTATCGTCAAAAGTCATATCTACTGTAGCGCCATTGTTTACCATAAGACTAGCAACTGAATTGCCGAAATCAAATTTTGATACTCGCCAAAGCGCACTATTATCCAAGTTCACGACAGCATTGCCACTATTTTGCGAAAAAATAAAACCTTCTAAAACAGAATCTGCTCTATCTAAAGTCAGGTTCAGATTACCATTATCTACAGTAATGCCGCCTTTTATGACCACCTGCTTGCCGCCGGACTGATTGATATTGATCGTACCATTATTTCTAATACCCAGAGCATTATTTTGCCCGTAAGTATCCTTACTGTTATCCTTATTGATAAAAACAGCATTTTTAAAGTCTATACTTGCACCATCGCGCGCAACAACTGCATTACCCGCAGTTCCGGTTGCAAAAGATATATCTGCCACACCTTTTATTTTTGCTGTAGAACCTTCCTTCTGAGCCTGCAGGCCAACCTTAGAATTTTTCCCCGATACCTTTATCGTCAAATTATCATTTATTTCTAATTCGCCACCACGAGAAACCATAACCCCCACATTAGGCCCAGTATCGCCGCTCACTTTGACAGACAAGGCTCCATCAAACACAGCCTTACCCTGCGCTTGGACCGACATACCATAATTACCATTCTCCTGATAACCGCCGACGGTTTCAATCGAAACCCTGTCTTTAGCGTGAAACAGACTGTTCTTATCTTGAACTAGGATCCCCGTAACACCATTGTTAGTTGCACTGCCATAAATATCCACAGCATGGTCAAAATTTACAACACCTGCATATAAACAGGATATAACCTTAAGCGCCTCCTTAACATTTGTACTCGTCTTTGTACTCGTACAGGTCAGTTTAGTATAGTCATTTTTAAAATTTATCGTACAACCATATGTTCCACCGTTAGCCAATATCCCGTCTACATGGTCCCCATCTGCTGTGGATCCCGAAAAAAATATATTCTTACCGGTAAAATCTAAATTAGCCTCGGCATAAACGTAGGCGATATAATTGCCTTCGTCGATTTTTTTACCACTACCAAGTATATTCAGGTTCCCCTCCGCATTGATTGTTATATTTTCGTCCGATTGTAAACGAACCCCCGCTCCATCATTCAAGCCCTCATTTATAGTATAGTTATCTGCAAAGCTTAGCGTTTTACCTGAATCTACATTTTCTCCATCCACCATAACAGCTTCTGCTATCGGGAGCGCGGATGTCCCCCCCCAGATATACACACGACATTGTCAGCAACGATATCATTACCTTTTTGCTTAAAACTCTCTTATTCATCTTCTTTCACTTCCCTTTCATCTCTTTTCTTTAGGATTAGGCCTTTGTTTATAACAGGAATAACTGCAGTAATACTGCCGTTTTCTTCCTACCAAAGCAGTATAGACATGATATGTTTTATTGCAGCCAAATTCACGGCCGCAGATCGGGCAGGTAACAGTTAATCCTCTAAATACTGTTTTATTATCTTTGTATGCAGCATCTTCATAAATCTCGCTATACATCTGAAGCAGCTCCTTTAAAATTACTCGCTGCAGCGTACGAGCTTATATCTTTTGACTTTTTCTTTCTTTTTACCCCACTCATCGTAATTTTCAGGATCAACGAGTTCATCCAGTGTGCAGTCAAAGATCCTTTTTAACTTTAATAATGCCTTTAAACTCAGCATCACTCTGCCATTTTCGGCGTTGCTTAAATGTGTTTGCGATATACCCAGCTGCTCGGCCAACTTCGTCTGATGTATACGCCGCTTGATCCTTCTGATTTTTATTGCTTCACCAATTTTTAATAAATCCAAGCCTTCCATTTTCCACCTCTTCCACTATATATATTTCTTCTTTTACAAAAGTTATTTTGCTGTTTTCTGCAATTTTTTCAATTATTTAATATTTTCTTTTATTATACAAATATTACCATATTCGTCCCCCCCCGCAAGACATTTTTGTTCGCTTTTTTAAAAAA
>ERZ827524.190-NODE-190-length-89498-cov-6.886207_pt1 | contig 89498 bp, 89 predicted proteins | sample MGYA00519702_ERZ827524 | MGnify/ENA primary metagenome ERZ827524 (study PRJEB31778, sample SAMEA3449341) | human gut metagenome | biome: human gut; feature: human-associated habitat; material: faeces | place: United Kingdom | collected 2010/2012 ...
GGCTGTGATTTTGTTGTAATCATTCATGTGCATATCCTCCTGTGCGTCCATGTAGAGTTCTTTACACTTAAGATTATGCACTCCAACGGGCAGAACCGTACTCCATGCCTTTCCGGTACTTCTTCGCGTTCTTGCCCTTGAAGTAGACAATCAGCCGGATAAGCACCGCCCCCGCTGCACCGATAAACAAGTCCATAGGGTGTAAGCTCGGTGTGGCGTTAGAAAAGGCTGCGGAAAATCCTGTCCCAAGGGCAAGCAGCTTTCCCGACAGGTCAGCCCCCGGCGACAGACGGAACGCCTGCGCCGCCTTGTCAAAGAGCCAGACAAAGAGCAGATAGGGGATATTCGGGACAATCAGCTTTTTCAAATCTATCCTGTTCAAAGGTCAATCCCCCTTTCCTTTTTCTTGACTTTCTCCCGGTTGGCGTTAAGCTGCTTCGCCTTATCCCGGAACGCGGCTAACGCTTTTCGGATAGAGGGTTTCTGCTCCTGTGAGAGCTTCTTTGCGGAAAACTCCTTAAAGGCTGCGGTCAGCGTGTCAGCGTCCCGCGCCTTAAAGAAAACAAGGTACCGGGGCGGGCTTTCCGCCGCGTCCTTTTTCAGCGCAAAGTCAATCCCGTATTTCTTCGCGGTATTCTCAAAGGCTTTGATATTGTCCTTCGTGATTTCGATATTGGAAACGCCTGCGTTCTGTTTCATAAGCTGCTTTAGGGTCTGCTTGCCGTGGGGTATTTGCCGCTTGTTTGCCTGTTTCTTTACCTGTGAGAGAAAAAATTTCATAGATTTTTGCAGTATTTCCGCAGACAGCTTCCCGGTCTTGATGGACAGGGCAATCACTTTTTCGTTGACTTCCTCCTGCAATTCTCGTCCTCCTTTCGCAAAAGTCTGTTTCCGGGCAGAAAGAAAGGGCAGCCGTTTCCCGGTTGCCCTGTGCCTGCCGTTTTATTAAATCCGTACCCTAAGCCCGTTCAAGTCCTCGGCGCGTACCCCTACCAAATACCAGTTCTGTCCGTACTCCATGCGGGTCGGCTTCCACTTGCCCCTTACGAACACCTCCAGACAGTCGCCGCAATGTAAGCCCCCGTAATAGTCGGAAAGGTCAAAGCGAATGTCGTAACGGTCAGTCAGCTCGTCAAATACCAATGCTCCGGTTCTCTGTGCCATAGAAAAATCCTCCTTATGTTTGTTTTACAGGCTTTCGCCCTCGTTGCATGAATAATAGTCCGGGTCGCCAAACCGGGGCTTTCGCGGAGCCAGTGCGCCGCTTGCCATGTCGTGGGCGACAAGGGAAGTGTAATAGTTGCCGATAGTGGACGGCGCGTTGAACAGTGCCGCCCGTAGGTACTGCTTGATGTTGCGTATCTTTGTGGTGTTCTCCCGCATACAGTCAAGGACGAACCGGATATGTTCGCTGTCCAGTTTCATAAACTTTGACTTTACAAGGTCTGCCGGGTAGTCATCCCCGGCGATACGGACTGTCCTGCGCCTTGTGCAGACGGTTTCAAGGATAAGGTCAACGATTTCGTCTATCCGGTCATGGTCGTAGGGCATATCCTGTTTGAGAATGTCATAGCAGATGTTGTCTTTTACGATTTCCTCATATACCCGGTATGCGTCGTCCGGTTCCTTTCGTTTCCGTTCCGGCGGCGCAGCCGCTTGTCCCTCTAAGGGAGAGGGGTCAGGGGAAAGGATAGGAATGGAATGGGTACTTTGTGTATCAGTATTTGATTTTTCTTTTTTTGATAGATTAGTTCTTTGTATATCTTTATTTAATTGCATTGGATTTTCCTGCGTAGGTTTTTCCAACGTAGGGTTTTCCTGCGTTGGATTTTCCAATGTTGGATTTTCCAACGTAGGTAAATCCGGTTTAGGCGTTAGCTGTGGCTGCTCATAAATCACATAGTCGGCACCCCGCAGGCGTCCTTTTGCGTCGCGTTCCCTTGAACGGACGATATATCCGGCGCGTTCCAGTTCCCGCACCGCTTCCCGGATAGCGTCGATTTTCTCCCGGTTGATATGGGACAGCCCCGCAAGGGTATAGTCCCAATCTTCGGGAAGTGAGAGCATTTGCGACAACAAGCCCTTTGCTTTCAAGGTCAGCTCCTTGTTGCGTAAGTGGTGGTTGCTCATTACGGTATATCCCGTGTTGCGTTCCACTCTGAAAACTGCCATAGCTTATCAGCTCCTTTGCTGTGGATTTGTTACGCAGTAGAACGCGGATTTGAGGGGAAAAGGTATCTTTCCTTGCCCTCATCTTTTGTGCGTTCTGAAAGCCGCATAAATCAAGGCTTTTTCTGCCCCTACTGCGTAACATGAGGGCATAAAAAAAGCGGCGTTCCTGTTCTTCCGGGGTGGAAGTGAGAAACGCCGCCTTTGCGGTTCAATATTCAATTTTCGTACAATACCAGCTTGTCCGTTGCCCGAAAACCTTGATTTTTCTAATGTTTCAAAAAGTATCGTTATCTAACCCTATCTTTTAACCGTCCTGCCTTCAAGCGGATGATGTACGAGGTGGAATGCGGCAGGGTCGGAATCGTGATCGTGAAAGACCAATCCCGTCTTGGCCGAGACTATCTGCAGACAGGAATGCTGATGGAAATTACCTTTCCGCAGTATGATGTAAGGTTTATCGCAGTCAATGACGGCGTAGACAGTGCAAACGGCGTCAGCGATTTTTCCGGCATCAAAAATTACTTCAACGATTTTTATGCCAGAGATACCAGTCGAAAGATCAGAGCGGTACAGAGAGCGAAGGGTGAACGCGGAGAACGGGTCGGGACAACCATTCCGTATGGATATATGAAAAACCCCGATAATCCCAAGCAGTATGTTCCTAATCCGGAAACTGCGCCGATCGTCAAACGTATCTTTGAGATGTATGCAAGCGGTATTGGAATCGTAAAAATCTGTGACCGGCTTTCCATAGAGCAGATTGTATCACCAAGCGTATATGCTTTCAAAACAACCGGCAGCAAATCCGGTAATCCTGATCTGACAAGACCATACCACTGGGCGCAGACAACGGTACGAAAGATGTTAGCAAATCAGGAATATGCCGGTGACACCGTAAACTTCAAAACCTATTCCAAGTCCAACAAGCTGAAGAAAAGACTGAAGAACGATCCCGAAAATATTCTCATATTTGAAAATACCCACGAAGCCATCATAGACCGCAAGACTTTTGAGTTGGTACAAAAGCATTTTGCAGGAAGAAAGCGCCCGGACAAGCAGGGGGAGATGGACAAATATGCCGGATACCTTTTCTGCGGAGAATGCGGAAGCCGTTTGTATCTGCACCGAGGGAAAACCATCAAACCGGAAAACAACAATTTCCAATGCGGAGGTTTCCAAAGGAGAACCAGCGACTGTACCGCACACTATATCCGGGAAAATGTGCTTGACCAAATCATCCTGCACAATTTGAAAACGGTAACCGCCTTTGCAAGAGAACAGCCGGAAGAATTTTATGCGATGGCAACACAGAACGGCGAAGCAGAGGCGAAGAAATTCTACAAAACCGCCGAGCGTGAAAAGGTGCAGATCGAAAAGCGTATCAAAGAGTTGGACAACATTATTCGGTGCCTGTATGAGGACAGAGTTTGCGGACGAATCACGCCGGAACGATATGATGTCATGGCTGGTGGATACGAACAGGAGCAGGCAGAGCTGCGACAGGAGCTAACAACTATTACCGAACACATTGGCGAAATAGATATGCGGGAGAAATGCATACAGGAATTCATGAACAAAGCAAAGGAATATATCGAGATGCCCAAGCTGACACCTGAACTGCTGCGGGTGTTTATCCGCAGGATCGAGGTGTACGAGAAGCCGGAAAAGTATTCCCGAACAGCAGGAAACCCAATTATCATCCACTATGCATTCCAGTTACCCGAGCAGAACGGTATGCCCGCTATTGAAGTCCTCGCACGCCCTACAACTAAAACCGCCTGAAAAGCAGTACCCGAAAGGTAAAATGCCTTTCGGGTACATATAGCCCTCAAATCTCCGCTAAGAACATCTCGGAAATTTGCAGTGAGTTTTTATTTATTAAGGAATTTATTTCAGTAACTTACTCAACGCATTATACGCCGTTGTAAAAGCCGCGTCTCCCGGTATTTTATCTTTCTTATCGATTTCGCCGTTTTCCAGCTTGTCAAGTCCGTGAAAATGTGAAAGATGCGGCTCAAGACTCAAAAAGCCGTGATAGCCGTTCGAAAACGCCATGTCAAGAATTTCCTTAAGTCTGCCGTCACCCATACCAGGTGGCACAACATGACCTCCGTCATACAAAGCATCCTTGATATGTATATACTCAATATACGGCTTAAGCGCCTTATAAGCCTCAAGCGTATCAACTCCACACTGAACAAAATTTGCGAAGTCAAATGTACACTTAAAATTATCTCCGTAAAAACGCTCCATAAGCTGCAGGCAACGCTCAAGATTATCACCGTAAATGCCCTTTTCATTTTCATGCAGAAGCACAACATCCGCTTTTTCGGCAGCGTCAACAAAACGTGACATACGGTTAAATACCTCATCCTTCAGCGTCTCATAATCCCCGTCCATATAGAAAGAAAAAACGCGAATATACCGGGTATCCAAAATTGCAGCAAAGGACAGCAGCTTTTCAAACATCTCAAAATGCTCTTTAAAGTCATTCGTTATCTTGATTTTACCTGCCGGCGAGCCGATTGCGGATATTTTTATATTTTCACGGTCAAGCTGAAGCTTGAGTGATTTTATCTCATCCTCGGTGAGCTCGGAAATGTTTTTTCCGTTAACCCCGCGCAGTTCGATATATTCTATGCCAAGCTTATGCAATAACGCGTACTGCTTTTGCATCATGGGATCGATTTCGTCCGCAAAGCCCGTCAGAATATAGTTTTTCATATGCTACACCCCCGAATATGCGGAGAAGCCGCCGTCTACCGGAATTACCGTACCTGTAACAAAGCCGGATGCATTATTGTCTGCAAGCCACATCAACGTACCGCAAAGCTCCCTGGCTTCACCAAAACGCCCCATCGGCGTTGCACGAAGAATTTTTTCCGTACGGGGAGTGGGATTTCCTTTATCATCAAACAACAGCGAACGGTTTTGATTTGTGACAAAAAAACCGGGAGCTATTGCGTTGACACGTATTCCCGATTTTGCAAAATAAACGGCAAGCCACTGCGTAAGATTTGAAACCGCCGCCTTTGCGCCGCTGTACGCAGGTATTTTTGTAAGCGGGCGGTAAGCGTTCATAGACGATACGTTAATGATAACACCCTCGTTTTTAAGCATAAGCGGAGCAAAAACCTGAGTAGGCAGCAGCGTACCTAAAAAATTAAGTTCCAGAACAAACTTAATTCCGCTCTCGTCAAGGTTAAAAAAGCTTTTTGTGCTCTCTTCATCATACGTCTCATCTTCCGTTGTACCGCGAGGGTTGTTTCCGCCCGCGCCGTTTATAAGAAGATTCACCCTTCCAAAACGCTCCGTTACTTTATTGCGCGCAGACTCAAGACTTGTCTTGTCAAGGCAGTTTGCCTGCACCGCAAACGCATTCTCACCTATTTTTTCTGCGGCGGCTTTTGCCGCATCATAGTTTATGTCCAGCAGAGCAACCGTAGCACCGTTTTGCGCAAGAGTCTGCGCAAACATTGAGCAAAGCACGCCGCCAGCACCTGTAACCACTGCGGTTTTACCGGTCAAATCATGATTAAATCTCATTTGAATTTTATTCCTTTCTGTCAACGGTTATCAGATTACCGTCATAAATTCTGCATAATGTTTCCATAGTTTGGCGGCAGCTTTCAAGCGGACACGGATTCTGCTCCGTTCCCGTACCGTCAAGACTTGAATAGAATTTACCGATAAGCTCCGAGTGCGAGCTGCCCCAGCAGGACTTGCCGGGAGTAATATCACCTACGCTGAAAATCTCTGCCCTGCCGTCTTTCGGGTATACGGCGCACGCTCTGAAGCTCAGATTTATATTTGCCCGCTCGCAAAACAGCATAATTTCCGCATCAGGCGACTTGCATGCGGAAACGGTAGAATAAAATACCGCACTTTTTTTGCCGTAATCTATTTCGGCGCACACGGTATCCTCCGTCTCGATTTCAGAATGAGACAGATTTGCACATACGGCGCGCACACCGGTCGGCTCCCCCAGAAATTCGCACAAAAGGTCAAGTGTATGCAACGCCTGATTGATAAGCACGCCGCCGCCCTCTGTATTATATCTGCCCCGCCAGTCACTTTCCGTATAATAGTCACCGCGACGGTGCCATGTGACAATTCCTCTCGCCCCAAGCAAAGCGCCGTATCTGCCGCTGTCAATCAACTGCTTTGCATGGCGGGTTGTCGCATTAAAACGGTTTTGAAAACAGACGCAAATCTGCACATTTTTGCTGTTTGCAGCTGCCGACAGCCTTTGAAACTCATTCATATTCATGACGGGCGGTTTTTCAAGCACAACGTTAATGCCACGTATCAGTGCAGTCTCCGCCATAGACAGATGAAGAAAATGCGGTGTACAGATGTGCAGGACATCAATGTTTTCGTTATTCAGCATATTATCAAGCTCTGTATATGCCGCAGCACCCGTTTTTACCGACATTGCAGCCGCACGCTCGGACTTTATATCACAAACGGCGCAAAGCTCAATCCCGTTTTCCTTCAGCGCCGCAGCATGAACTCCGCTGATTGCGCCGCAACCCACTATTGCCGCACGGTAGCTTTTCATCAGTAGCTCCCCTCTGTATCAAGTACGGCACCGGCAGACGATACCTTTTTTTGCGATTTTGCCACACGCTCGGAAAGCAGACTGTAAAACAGTTCTTCATCGACAGGCAGCGTTACCTTTTTGCCCAGCCACGAAGAAAGATGCATTGCATTTGACAGCATAAGTCCGTTTATTCCCTCACAGCCGTCTGCAACAAGAGGAGCTCCGTTTAAAATATGCGCGGCAAAAGCCTTGAGCACACCGACATGCTGTTCATTCATACCGTCAGTTTCCACCTCAACCGCCGGGAGAGCATCCGGCTTTTTAAATCCCTCTTTTGCGGTTAAGCAGTATTCCCGCTCATCAACACTAAGCCGGGTATATTTAAGGGAATGCGCACCGTCACAAACAAGCGTGCCGCGGGTTCCGGTTATCTCAAGACGGTTTGTACCCGGAGCGTCTCCCGTTGTCGTAACAAAAACGCCGGTTGCACCGTTTTTGAATTCAAGATATGCCGTCACATCGTCTTCTACCTCGATATCATGCCATTTGCCCTCGTGGCAAAACGCGCAAACCGACTCCGGCATTCCGCAAATCCACTGTAAAAGATCCAAATTATGCGGGCACTGATTCAATAGTACGCCGCCGCCCTCGCCCGCCCAGGTGGCGCGCCACTCACCGCTGTCATAATAGAACTGAGTGCGGTACCAGTCTGTAATTATCCAGTTTACACGCTTTATTTCACCGATATCACCTTTTTCTACCATCTCTTTCATTTTGCGGTAAACACAGTTTGTGCGCTGGTTAAACATCATGGCAAAGGTTTTATCCTGCTTTGCGGCAAACTCATTCATCTCGCGCACCTGCTTTGTGTACACGCCTGCCGGCTTTTCGCACATAACGTGCAGACCGTTTTCGAGCGCAGACATCACAAGCCGAGGATGGTCATAATGAGGAACGGCAATAATCGCCGCATCAATATCCGCATGCTTTAGCATATCAAGTGCATCGCAGTATACCGAAATATTGCCAAAGCATTCCTTTGCCCAGCTGCGGCGTTCTTCTTTTTTGTCTGCCACCGCACAAAGCTCCATATCCGGAATCTTTCCCTCAAAAATCTTCCGGGCATGGCTTGAACCCATATTGCCTATGCCCGCAATTCCGACTTTCAGCTTTTCCATAACTATTCTCCTTAAAAATATTTTTTCAGATTTTCATAGCTGCGTTCAAGACATTCAAACGGATCTTCACCGTTGCAGTCATCCTGCTCGACAAGCGCATATTTTGTACCTGCGTTCTCAAGCCGCTCTAAAATACGCGGATAATTCATATTTCCCTCCATTACGGGAAGCATTACAATTTCACCGTTCTTGATTCCGTAATCCTTAAGGTGAACACAGTCAATCCTGCCGGAAAGCCTGTCAATCCAGTCGCAGACATCCGCACCGCCGTAATTAACCCAGTAACAATCAAGCGTCACCTTCATCTGTTCGGGTGAAAAGGCATTCAGAAGTCTGTCAAAAATCAAGCAACCATCCACACGCTCAAATTCAAAAGCATGATTGTGATATGTAAATGCAAGGTCTGCGGCACGCAGTTCCTCAACCGCGCGCGTAAAATACTGTTTAAATTCGTCAACGCCCGCAGCCGAGCGATAAACCTTTGGCATAGAGCCGAGTCCCACATATTTGCAATTCATAATTTTATGCTCCGCTATAACGCGGGCAGTATCGCCGAGCAGTCTGTCGGAAGGGATATGAGTCACGGCAATCTCAAGAGAAAGCCTGTCGCATATCGACTGCAGTTTTTGAGCGTCGATTTTGCCGATTCCCGAAACCTGTACGCATGAATAGCCCATTTTTGCTATCCGCTCAAGTCCGCGCTCGATTTCATCGGGAGTTTTCATCTGTTTTCTGAGGGTATAAAGCTGTGCGCCGAGTTTCATAAAAAAGCACCTCTCGTTTTTTCTTAAATTATAGCATTTTAAAGTCAGTATTTAATTGCATATTATAACTTTTATATTGCAAAAATAGCGGTATTGATGTATGATAATATCATGAATACAAAAAACTTTAATAATCATTCGGTTCATGTTCGGTTCTCAGTATCGGACGGCGGCGACGATAATATCATAATTCACTGTCACAGCAATTACGAAATACTATACTTTATCCGCGGAAATGTTCGGTATATAATCGAGGGCGCCGAGTACAGCCTGACAGCCGGGAGCCTTTTGCTTATTCCGCCAAATGTCGTACACGGTGTAAAAGCCTGCGGTGACGGAACGTACCAGCGGTGCGTTTTGGACATTTATCCGGGAGGATTTGACCTTGACGGCGAGAACTTACTGCGCAGGGTATTCAACAGCAAATGCTACTATGAGAATACCGACGGACGTGGAATAGGTAATGCCTTTGACGATATTTTCAATGCGGCGATTCTGGGTGACTGGGCACTGAATATTTCAGTGCAGGCGCTGCTCATAAAAATCCTTTTGATGCAGGATACGCTTGAGGCCTCCGAACCGAAAATTGCAGCAAGCGGCGCTGTTTCACAAATAATTACCTATATTAATGAAAATTTTACGGAAAAAATTACGCTGGACGATATATCTGCTAAATTTTTCATAAGCAAGCATCATTTAAATAAGCTCTTTCGCAAGGCAACAGGAATTACCGTCGGAGAATACGTTATATACAAGCGTATATACTACGCTCGCGGGCTTATACAGCGTGGCGTGCGCGCAAGAGAGGCAGCTGAAAGCTCGGGATTTTCAGATTATTCCGCCTTTTATAAGGCTTACATCAAGCGTATGGGTCATAACCCTCAAAGCGACAGCCCGGTCGCGACGTAAACTGAACAAAAATTTAAATATTTGTTGCAAATATGTTGTGTTTATTATATAATGATTGTAAATAAATCTGTAAAGCAGGGCTAATATTATGAAACGAATAATATCAGTTTTAACAGTTGCCGTAATGCTTATTACATTGCTGGGCAGCTGTGGAAAAAAACCGGCACAGGATACGGACAGTGAGCAGACCACAAACAGTCAGGACGAAGATTCACAAAATTCTCCGAATAAAGCGGAGGAAGAAGGCTCCGACAGCAATAGCAATACATCAACGGACGATCAGTCAAAAGATGACGGCGACAAAAACCAAACCGGCGGAAAAGCCGAAGGAAACGATAAAACTCAAAATAACGGCAATACACCCTCCGGCGATAATAATACACAAAACGCCGGCAGCACCACACCAGGCGGCAATGACAACACGCCGTCAGACAGCTACGTTCCGCCTGTAACAAGCACTGACGATCCGGGCGATATTGACCCGGACGAAATCGGTCACTTTGAAAGTGACGGAGAAATAGATACACGATACGAGGGTAAAAACGACAATTTACCGTATATAGATAAAGCAGAAACAACGGTTTCGGATTTTGAGATAACAGCCGACAACTACGACGAGAAAAAACTTACGCTGCCCATAATGAAAATAGAGACGGGCAATGGTAAGGACATTACATCCAAAACGGAATATACGGGAGCTACGGTTTCTATATCAAATACACTTAAAAACCACTCGCTTGGCGCTACGGCCGTAGATGTGCGCGGGCGCGGAAATTCAACCTGGTCCTATTTTGACAAAAAGGCATATAAGCTGAAATTTACGGTTAAAACCGACCTGTTCGGCATGGGCGCGGCAAAAAAATGGGTGCTGCTTGCCAATGCTTTGGACGAAAGCATGATGCGCAATTATCTTGCATTCAACCTTGGCAAAGCACTCGGTCTTGAATTTACAAGCGACTGCCAATTTTTAAATCTGTATCTCAACGGTGAGTACAAAGGGGTATATCTTCTCTGCGAGCAGGTTCAGGAGGGCTCAAGCCGTGTAAACATAAACACATCCCCCATCGGTCAGGTTGACACGGGGTATCTTTTAGAGGGTATAAACAACGCCTCTCCTGTTGACTACAAAACCTTTCGCTTAGATGATGTAGACGGCAAGACACTCGGCAAAGAAGTATCCGGTAATAAAGTATTTACTTTTATTATTAAGTCTCCCGACATTCTTCAGTGCACCGAAGAACAAAAAAGTTTTATCTCGGACTATGTTGCCAAAGCCAACGAAGCCATTTTCAAAAAGGACTGGGACGGTATTCAAAAGTATATTGATGTAGATTCTTTTGTAAACATGTTTCTGCTTGATGAAATTCTTCTCAATCAGGATATGGGTTATAGCTTTTACCTGTATAAAAAGCAGGGCGGCAAACTGTATATGGGACCCGCATGGGACTTTGACCAGGCATGTGGTTCTTCATCCCACGGCGGTTCAGGATATAAAGGCTGGTTTGCCGGAAGCGAGCTTCAGTGGTTTACAACCCTGATTGAAATGCCTCAGTTTAAAGAGCTTGTTTCAAAGCGGTATCAGGAAAAGAAAAGCGCCATTCGCGGTATGCTCGACACCATTGACAATATTGTCAACAAATACAGCTTTGACTTTGCAATGAGTAATTATGTGTTTAACACATTCGGCGACCCTAACCGCTGGCGGACAATGTATGAGATTGCATCCTGCAAAACGTACAAAGACCACATAGTTTATCTCAAAACCTGGCTTACAAACAGATTTATCTGGATGGAACATCAACTGAATATAAAATAAATATAGAATTGCGGCGCACGAAAAGTGTGCCGCATATTTTGAGGTGCCAATATGAAACTGATTGAAAATAAATGTTTTGATGAAGAACGCGCGCTCTATCATCTTGAAAACGCCAAAGTCAGCCGATGCACATTTGCAGGACCTGCTGACGGAGAATCTGCTCTTAAGGAATCAAGCGATATTATCATTTCCGAGTGTACTTTTTCACTGCGCTATCCGCTTTGGCATTCTAAAAACTTTTCACTTAAGCACTGCCATATGGACGAGCTCACACGCGCTGCGCTGTGGTACTCCGAAAACGGAAAAATCACAGACTGTATATTAAACGGCATCAAATGTCTCCGTGAATGCAACAACATATCGCTTGAACGAATTACCGCCAACTCTCCCGAGTTTGGCTGGAAATGTCGGGAAATATCAATGACAGACTGTAATATAGAGTCGGTTTATTACATGTTGGAATGTGAAGATTCTACATTGAAAAACTTTACCCTGAACGGTAAATATTCATTTCAATATACAAAAAACCTGACTGTTGAAGACTCTAAGCTTTATACTAAGGATGCATTTTGGCATGCAAAAAACGTTACAGTCAAAAACAGCATTGTAAGCGGTGAATATCTCGGCTGGTATTCTGACGGTCTCACATTTATAAACTGTAAAATATCAGGAACTCAGCCGCTTTGCTATTGTAAAAATCTGTGTCTTATAAACTGCACCATGGATGACGCCGACCTGTCATTTGAGTATTCAGACGTTACAGCAGATATAAACGGCAAAATTCTGTCAATCAAAAATCCAAGGTCAGGCAAAATTGATGCAGACGAAATAGGCGAAATTATTCTTGAAAATTCAGTTATGGAAAATAATTGCTGCATTAATATAAAGAATACCTCTTTAATATAAGGCAAACAGCGCAGATGCAGTACAAAATCTACATCTGCGCTGTTTGTTTTACAATTGAGGCAAGTTTAAAAATAAATTCCTCCGGTGACGGACGCGATGAAAAGTTATCCGCAAGGAATTTTTGAACATTGGGCTCACAGCTCTCATAACACCTGTCAATAGCGGCAGATATCTCCTGCCTGTAACTTTCAACATCCATACGGCGTGCGACTGCCGCACGCTTAAAAACTTCATCTATCCCCATTATCTCTCCCTTTCAGTCAGGATTTATCCCTGTCAAGCCGCAGACAACTCAAATATTGCTCAGTCCGAGACGCACGGTAAAAGTCACCGCAAGCCGCAAGCAAAAAAAGCAGCGCGGGAAAATACAAAACCGCAAGACCCGTTCTGCCAGACAGCAAGATAAACACAGCAGTAAGCGCCAGCATCATCAGCGCGTACATTGAAACAGAGCTTTTATAACGCGCAAACGCCAAAAGACGCTCATCGCTTGTCAAAAGCTCCGGCTTCCCTTTACTTTCCGGCTTTTTAAAAAGCGCCATATCTGCTTTTGCATACACAGCCTTAAGGTATTTGTCTTTTTTTTTATAATTCAACGCTGAAAATGACTTTCTACCGTGGCGCAAAGGTACATATTCATACAGCACCGGTATATCAGTCTTTTCAAACTCAAATTTAAACGGCGCTGCACGCATCAGCTCCAGTCCGTCGGAATTCATTTTTTCCAACCAACGCTTTTCATCGACAAAGGAAAAAAACATTCTGTGTTTTACTGTCATTATATGCTCCCGAAATCTATTATGGTCCATTTAGCCGCAGTTATCCGATAAAAGAATACTATAACTCAGGCAAAATGTCAAGAAAAGCATAAAACCGGATAGATAATCTACCCGGTTTTGAATGAAGTCTTAATAGGCTTACTCACCGTAAACCTGTGACACATAGCGTTTCAGATTGTCAAGACCTATCGATACTCCATCGATACAGTCCTCCATACCCTCAAACTCAATGGTGATAAATCCGTCATATCCGGCGCGCTTTAGCGCATAAAGGCATTGCATCACCGGCACGTCACCGTGACCGATTATTGTTCCGCGCAAAAAGTTACCTCCGCGAGACATAAAAAATCCACGTCCCGGATTTGCCTGCTGTCCGCTTTTCACAATAAAGTCCTTAGCATGGACGTAAAACGCATAGCGCGCCGCCCTGCCGACAGCCGCCGCAGGCTCATCGTCTGCACAAAGAAAATTACCTATATCAATAAGCCAGCCGAAATTATCATGAGCTACCGTATTTATAAGCTTTTCTACACGCAAACTGTCCTGCGAAAAATAACCGTGATTTTCGGTCATTGTGCGCACGCCGACAGATGCTGCGTACTCTGTAACCCGGCGGCAACCGTATGCAAGCCTCTCCAAAACGTTGTTATAGCCCTCGAATTTATGGTACGTTTTGCCGCCCGTCACATCATGGCGCATTACGGGACAGCCCAAAATTCTGGCAATATCCACCTGGGCGCAGACGCGCGAAATCTCCTTTTCGATGTCGCCGTCGCTGCCTCTTATAAAGTCCGCACCGACAGCATAGTTTGAAATCTCAATCCCGACGCGCGCCGCCTCCGAAGCCAGCTCATTGGCAAAGTCCGAAAGAGTCTTGCCTTCAGGCGCAGAAAGCTCGACAAATTCAATGGCGTCAAAGCCCAGCTCCTTCGCCTTTTGTATACAGGAAAACGTCGTCAGCTTACCATCCTTAAGATATTGTGAAAAACTGTATGAACTCACCGAATATTTCACAAAATCACCTCATGTCCCGTTCTTGCGGATTCATAGATTGCATCAAGAATTTCCATGAGCGTTATGCCGTCCTCAGCGGGAGCTTTACACTCAGTTCCGTTCATTACACAGTCTACAAAATGATTAATTTCGTTGGCAAACAAACCGTTAAAATCAAGAGCTGTTTTTCTGTTAAGCTGAACATTTGACATGTAGCCGTTAAGCTCGGTATATATCTCAAGCTCAGGATCCATTTTTGCGCCTGCCTTTGTACCGAACAGCTCAATTTTACCCTCGTCATGCTTTATGTTGAGTGAAAAAGAAGCCTCAACGGATATTACAACGCCGTTGTCGTACCGTATAAGCGCACTTGCCAAATCTTCTACATCAAAAATATCATGATCTGTTTTGCTCGCCGAAGTATAGCCGATATTTCCATGATCCTTAATGTCAGGTCTGTCCTTGAGCTTATCGAAAGTTACGCCGTAAACCGAAACCGGCTTGGGATTACCGCACAGATAGCGTGTAAGGTCGATAACATGCACTCCGAGGTCAATAAGCGGACCGCCGGCAGAACGCGACTTGTCACCGAACCAGCCTCCCGGACAGCCGTTGCGGCGCAAATATGTAGCTTTACCGTAATAAAGGTCGCCGAAATATCCGTTTTTGATAAAGTCGGATACTATTGCACAGTCATTACCGAAGCGGCGGACAAAGCCTATCATCAGAAGCTTACCGTTTTTATCAGCGGCAGCTTTCATTTCTCTTGCCTCTTTCGCGCTTGTCGCCATCGGCTTTTCACAGATGACATGACACCCGGCGTTAAGCGCTGCTATTGTACATGGGGCGTGCTGGCTGTTCCAGGTACAGACACTGACAGCGTCAATCTCAGGCAGCTCACGCAGCATAACATCCTTATCTGTATATGTACGGGTAATGCCGAATTTCTCCGCTTTCATTTTAAGGCGCTCTTCATTGATATCACAAAAAGCGTAAAGCTCTACGTTGGGATTGGCAAGATATGCATTTATATGCTCGCCGGATATTCCGCCGACGCCGATTACGGCAACTTTAATCTTTTTCATTATATTATTGCTCCTTATTTAATAAGATTTTTAAGAAAATCAACAGCCGTGCGGATATCGTCCTCGCGGTTTTTGCCGGCTTCCCGCTCAATTGTTAAAAAGCCGTGATAACCGATATCGTCAAGCGCCTTAAGATAATTTTCAAAGTCAACATTCCCCTGACCGAGCGGCAGCTCCTCAAACGACGGGCTGGAGGGCTTTTCAACATCCAAAAGTCCGTAAACCGCCTCGGGATCACGGTAATAATTACGCTTTCCGTCCTTTGCATGGGTATGCACTATGTAATCGCGCAGATTGTAAACCGCCTGAACAGGGTCGTCGCCCGTAACCATGACAAGGTTTGCCGGGTCAAGGTTTACGGCAACGCCTGTCGAATGCAGACTGTCAAGAAAGCCCTTTAACACCGCCGAGGTTTCGGGGCCCGTCTCAATGGCAAAATGCGCATCGATCGAGTCTGCATACTCCGCAAGCTTAAAACAAGCCTCCTGCATTACCTTATACCGCTCATGATTGGGATCTTCCGGTACAACACCGATATGAGTGGTAACAATATTTGTCTCCAAATCCTTGGCAAGGTCAAGAATACGTTTGGATTTTTCAATAAGCTCCTCATGCATTTCTTTCTTGTGAAATCCGATACCCATATCTCCGCAAAGAGCGGACATAACAAGCCCCTCTCCCTTTACCATGTTCAGAAAATCACGCCGTTTCTGAGCTGACATGTTTTCAGGGGCAAGTTCGCCGCGCGTGGCATATGCCTGCACGCCGCACACACCCACCTCGCGGGCTTTTTTAATTGCTTCGGAAATTGGCAGCTTGAAGCCTTCAAGCACAACGCCGATAGAAAAATCGTACATAAAAGGTTCTCCTTATTATCTTTTTTGCTGTATATTGACAGCTGTATTGTCTCTATTATATAATTATTGAGAATAAAGTAAAGACATTTATTTTGCTACAAACTGATACTATATTGCTCTAATCTCGGAGGATTTTACAGTGTATACAACATACGAAAAGCACAATTATATGAATCCGGATTTTCCTATATTTTTTCATTTAGACAGAATAGATAAAACGCACAAAGGTGTTCATGTTCACTGGCACGAGCATGTGGAGCTGCTGTATATCATGAAAGGCTCTTGCACCGTGCAGGGCAACGGGATTGAAGTGTATGCACAGACCGGCGATATTATAATGATAACGCCCAACTGCATACACGATATCTATATTGACCGCGATATCTGCGAATACTACTGCATAACGGCAGACAAGGGCTTTTGCGACAGTTTTAATGTACCCGTATGCGCAGGACAGTTTGCAATGGTTATTAAAGAAGAACAGGCAAAAAAATGCTATGACAGCATTATCGAGATAATGAACAGCAAACCGAGCTATTTTCAGGCGGAGGCGAAAATGCTTGTTTTGCAGCTGATGATTCGCTGCTGCCGTTTGGCGGAAAGCAGGGATATTGAAAGAGAAAATACAAATTCCTATTCCAAAACGGTAGCACACGCCGTAGATTATCTGCGCGCACATTTCAGCGATCCTGTGACGGTAGACGAGCTGTGCTCTTATTTGGGCTTCAGCAAATTTTATCTGTGCCGAAAATTTAAGGCGGAAACGGGCAGAACAGTTATTGACTACCTTAATTTTCTGCGCTGTGCCAATGCGCGACGGCTGATTGCAAGCGGACAGCACAACGTATCGGAAAGTGCGCAGCTGAGCGGATTTAACAATATGTCGTATTTTACAAAGACCTATAAAAAGCAGATGGGCAGCGCGCCTTCCGAGCAGCTGCATAAAGTATAAAAACACGGTATTCGTAAGAATACCGTGTTTATTAAATTACTAAACAAAAAAGCGCAGATACGTATACATTTTAAGATTGATATGCAAAGTAGATAATTACACCTAAAATTATCATACCCGTAAATGCAATGGAAAATATAGGCCCTGCATAAGGGAAATTTTCTTTTTTAGAAATATAATTTCCAAAAAGCCCGACCGATAAAACCATAAAGAAAAACAAAATACATAAAACAGCTATCTGTAAAAAAAACATAAAATTACCACTTTCTCAATTATATACAAAGCTATATGCTTGATATTTCATCTAATAATACAATAACATATAGTATAATAAAAAGCAATATTTTTATGAAACATTTCACAATATATGATTACTTTATATAAAAACACACCGTACAGTTTTAAACTGTACGGTGTGTTTATTTAAATATTCAAATTTTTTTACCAGTCAAGAACAATTTCCTCACCGTCGTAAAGCTGCTGCGCAAACTTCAGTATCTGCTCAACCTTTGCGGTTGAAACTATCAGTCTGCCCTTACCGTTGAGCTCATAGAATGAATTTACATCGCTCTGCTTGTAGTATTTCAAAACATCCTGTGTGCCGTCTTTACAGTCTATCGTAACGGTGACAAGCAGCTCATCATCAGGCTGTTTTTCACCAACCTCTTTAATTTCTATACTGAGTATATGCGCATAAAGATTGGCAAAATTATCATATTCAACATACTTATTATTTATATATGCCTTCATATTGTCATCATCGGCAGTACCGGTAATGTCAATCTCATAACGTTTTCCGCCACCGGAAATGGTAATGCTGTCAATAGTATCATATGAGCGGACATAAGACATATTTTCACAATAATATGCTATATCGTGCTGAAGAATATTTATATCATCCTCATCAACAATATATATAAAGTCATGACCGTCGGCGTACATATAACGGTAGCCCTCATCGGACAGATTTCCGAAATATGCAGTGTTTACCTGCTGAACATTTGTAAATGAAAATGTATACTCTGGGTCGTCAAGCCCGTACTTTTCTAAATTTTCCGGACTTAAATCATCATCGTAAACAGTGCATGAAGTAAGCGTTTTCATAAGCTCTGTTATTGCCGACGATTTTTCGATTGAAAAATTATGCTCTATCGGCTCCACAATAAGATATGCGCTGTCTATCGTTTCATCAGTAATATCCTGAAGAATAACGTCAACAGTGTCCCCGCCCTTCTTACCAATCACAAAGTGATTTATATATGAAGCGTCGCTTTCCTCATCAAAATCAAATAGCTTTGTATCATAAAAATCCATTCTCGGAGACATATAATATTTTGCGCTTGTACTGTTATACGTATACACGGTATTTCCACCGTCAACGCGCATATAATAACCTCCGCTGGACGCCAGTGTACCAAGCTCTATATAATGAGACTCATCACCCTTTGTCCAAGTAACCCTTGAAAGCGGCTCATCCAAGCCGTACTGTTTAAATGATGTAACATCCTCCGCCACAACGGAGTCGGCAGCCAGAGAGCCGAAATTGGAAAGCGCGGATAAAATTGTGGCATTATTGACGGGCAGATTTTCCTTGCCCTCTATAACATACGTCTTTTCCACCTTTTTGACAAATGCGAAGCTGTCATTGGTATTTTGTATTTCCATCCTATCAGCGGTACTCCCGCTGAGATCGAAAATTTCTATACCTTTATTGTCGCTGTCGTCAATAGACGGTTCTTCAGGCGCAGGCAGGACTTTTTTCAGAATAAATGCAGAACTCACAAGCAAAACCGCTACAACACACAGCGCTATTATCGGGCGCAGACGTTTAAAAGCACTGTTTTTATGCTGCTTTTCGTCTGAATGCACATTCGGGTCTCCGAGATACTTAAAATCAGGCGCTGCAAGCTCCGTGCTTTGATTTTCATTTGCATTTTTATCAGAATTTTCATTATCAGACGGCATATTATCGGGGATATTTTGTTTCAAATCCTTATTGTCGTCCATTACATAAATCTCCTTCTTATATAAACGGCAAGACCCACTATAAGGCAAATGACCGGAAGAATAACAAGCACTATAAGCGTCATTGTAAGAGTCTGGTTTTTAGAAAGCGTAACAACGGTAGACGAGGTTGACTTTTGCGCGGCAAGAATTGTATCATCCTGCTCATTTACCATAAGCTTATAAAGCTGCATTATATATTCGCCGTTGCCTGAATAGGTTAAAATATTTCCGTCGAGCATATCAACAGAACCGCTTGCCATTACATAGCTCTGAACCTGAACATTGTTAAGATATTTATACTTCATGGACAGTGCCGCCAGGTTAAACGGACCGGGTTTATCGGCCTCCAGTCTGTCCCATGTGGATGAAACCACGGATTTATCCTTGCTGTAAGAGCTCTCCTCAAAGGTAGTGATTAAAGGCTGAGTCTTATACATTGTATTTTCCGTAAACAGCAGGTTAACCGAGCGGGAATTTGGCATAATCGGAGACGTGACCGTTGACGGCACTGTGCCTGTATTCATTATTTCTTCGGTTGAAAACTGCGGAATTACCATATACGGAGTTGTTCCGACACAATATTCATCGTCCAAAACCATGTCGTTCGCAAACTCAATGCCCCATTCCTTGAGATACTTTTCAAGATTTGGAACCGAAACCGCATCAGTCGAAGAAAAATACATCAGGTTTCTTCCTAAAACATTCTCATTATTCAAAAAGTCATCGATAAGACGTATTTCCGAATCGGAATAATCTCTTTTCGGATTACAGATTACCATCAGCTTAGAAGCGGGATCAAAACCGGAAGTGTCGGTCATAAGGTTAATTTCCTCAACCTCGGCGCCGTTATTGGCAATCATATTCATAAGGCTGTCATAGCCTTCTTCGCCGTGACCATTCAAAAAGTATACAACCGGAATTTCATCCTTTGTTACAAACAATACACCGGCTGCAAGACGCTCTTCAACATAAATGTGCATAGAACCGGTCTCGGTATCCTGCTCAAGATAATCGTCCACGTTGAATACTCTTACTCGGTCGCCGCCTTTTAAAACAATGGCGCCTGACTGAATATTATATTCATCACCGAACGCCGTTAGCTGGCCCGGATTTTTTTCAGGATCAACATAAGTAACGCTTATATTGTCCGAAAGGTTGGCAAAACGCTTAATAGGCTCGGAAAGATAGTACGGATAAGCACTCTCCTTATAGAAAACCGTTATTTCTATTTTCAGCGACGGATCAAGAGAATTTACAACCTGTTTTGTCGCGTCGGAAATATCGTACATTCCGGTAGATGTGAAATCGAGTGCCCAAGAATAACGATCCGACAGGGTGGACAGCAGCATATTCGCAGCAATTACTACAATTATCAAAAGAGCCGTCATTGCCGTTGCAAAGCTTCCGTACTTAAAGCCTCGGCTTTTGAAAAAACCTGTTTTTTTGCTTTTTTTATCTCCTTCCATGGCGGAAACTGTTATTTCCTCGGCGGAGACCTCGGGAACTACCGGTTCAATATCTTTTCCAGATTCGGGAATATTCTGATTGTTATTTTCCATCAGCTCCACCTCCTCTTGTCAATTACACGTATTGTAAGAAAGATAAAAATAACCGCAAGGCTCAAAAAGTAAATAATAGTAGAAATATTGAAAAGTCCCTGATTGAACTGCTCATACCGGCTGGTTACGGACACCACGCTTACGATCTTGCTGAGAACCGTTATATTCAGCGATTGCGCAACAAGGTCGGCGACAGCGAACAGAGCAAGAGAAAACGCGCCCATTATAAAAGCTGTAATCATGCTTTCCGTAAGCACCGACATCAGCATGGCAATTGCCAAAAACGCTGCAGCGATGAACAAAAGACCAATATAATTTCCGGCTGCAATGCCGATTTCAAGGTAACCGACGCTTGCCAGAAAAATCATATTGATAAACGTCGGAATAAGTCCGATAACAAACATGGTATAAGCCGCCAAAAACTTGCCCATTACCATCTGAGGAATACTAATAGGGGCAGTTATAAGAATCTGATCGGTCTTGTTTTTGCGCTCCTCCGGAAACAGCTTCATTGCAAGAAGCGGAATAATAACTATAAGCAGATATCTTGTATATGCAAAATATCCTATGGTATCGGTGGAATTCGCAGTAATATTGTTCGCCCAGAAGAAAAATCCGGTTGCCAGCAGGAAAATAAACAAATAAGAATATCCAACGGGCGACGAAAGATAAGATTTAAGCTCGCGCTTGAATACCGCAATCATTATTTATTCTACCCCCTCGCCTGTTTCATTTGTAATGAGCTGAACGAACACATCCTCAAGCGACATGTCCATTGAACGCAGCCCGATAAGCGGCCATCCTTTTTGTGCCAGTGTTGAAAACATCATCTTCCTGATATCGACATTAGGCTGTGATTCAACAAGATAGTCATATGAGCCCGGCTCCTTGGACGAAAGCGGCTCGACATAAATAACGCTGTCAAGCGACCGCAGTGTCTTGACTATTTCCGTCTTCGGGCCGCTGATTCTGGCAATCAGCTTACGGTTGCCCGCCACCTTATATGTAAGAGTATCCGCGTCGCCGTCGGCAACAAGCTGACCCTTGTTAATGACAATAATCCTGTCGCAGACCGACTGCACCTCCTGCAATATATGCGTTGATAAAATTACGGTATGTGTTTTTCCTAACTTTTTTACAAGATTTCTTATTTCAATTATCTGTCTCGGGTCAAGACCTACCGTCGGCTCGTCAAGAATAAGAACGGGCGGATTGCCGATAAGAGCCTGAGCAAAGCCTACGCGCTGCTTATATCCCTTGGACAGGTTTTTAATCATCCGATTATATACATCGGTTATCTTTATCAGCTCGCAGATTTCATTAATATGCGGTCTGCGCGGAAATTTGCAGCCCTTCAAATCATAAACAAAATCCAGATATTCCTTGACCGTCATATCCATATAGAGCGGCGGCAGTTCGGGCAAAAACCCTATTAATCTTTTCGCCTTGGTTGGCTCCTCCAAAATGTCATGCCCGTCTATTTTTACAGTACCGGATGTTGCCGACAGATAGCCCGTAAGTATGTTCATCGTGGTGGATTTTCCCGCACCGTTGGGACCGAGAAAGCCCACAATCTCGCCGCTGTTTACAGCGAAAGATATATCGTTGACAGCATACTTATCGCCGTATTTTTTTACAATATTTCTGACCTCTATCACGGCATTCCCTCCTTACAATTTTAATAAATTTATGATATCATATAAAATTCACACAAAGGTGAATAATCTGTTAATTATTTTGGTCATAAGTCTTAATTCCAAGCTCTGAAAGCTGCTCGTCTGAAACCTCCGACGGACACTCGCTCATAAGCTCGCTGGCATTTTGAACCTTTGGAAAGGCTATTACATCGCGCAGACTCTGCGCACCCACCATCTGCATTACAAGCCTGTCAAGACCGATGCCCATTCCGCCATGCGGCGGCGCTCCATACTTAAAAGCGCCCATAAGAAAGCCGAATTTTTGCTCCGCCTCCTCATGGCTCATGCCGAGCATATTAAACATGCGCTCCTGAAGCCCGGGATCAGTGATACGGATAGAGCCGCTGGACAACTCAATGCCGTTGAGTACAAGGTCATACGCCTTGGCGCGCACCTTTGACTTATCTGTTTCAAGATATTCAAGGCACTCATCCATCGGAGCGGTAAACGGATGGTGCATCGCAACGTAGCACTTATTATCCTCGTCCCAGTCAAAAAACGGGAATTCCAATATCCAAAGCGGTGCAAAGCCCATTCGCTCTATTCCGACTTTATCGGCGGCAATCAGGCGCAGTGCGCCGAGAGTTGACAGCACAACGGAATTTTTCGAATCTGCAACTATAAGCACAACGTCGCCCTGCACTGCATCGGTTTTAATCAAAATGGCAGACATTTCATCATCTGTCATAAATTTCGAGAAAGAGCAGGACATACCGTCAGCCGTCATTCGGATAAACGCAAGACCCTTGGCGCCGATGCCCCGGGCATGCTCAGTCAGCTTGTCAATCTCCTTGCGTGTAAGCTTGTCGGCTCCGTCCTTAACATTGATGGCGCGCACGCTTCCTCCGCCGTCAATTGCCGACGCAAACACTCCGAAGCCGCAGTCTCGCACAGCGTCCGTCAAATCAACGATTTCAAGACCAAAGCGCGTATCCGGCTTATCCGAACCGTAACGGTTCATAGCGTCCGCATATGTGAGGCGGGGCAGCGGAGTAGGGATATCTATGTCCAAAACATCTTTAAATACACGCTTTAAATACCCCTCGCCTATTTCCAAAACGTCCTCCATATCAACAAATGACATTTCAAGGTCAATCTGTGTGAATTCCGGCTGACGGTCAGCGCGCAGATCCTCGTCACGGAAGCACCTTGCAAGCTGCATATAGCGGTCAAAGCCCGCAACCATAGACAGCTGCTTATACATCTGCGGAGACTGCGGCAATGCGTAAAAGCTGCCCTTATGTACACGACTGGGCACGATATAATCGCGCGCACCCTCAGGCGTTGACTTGATAAGCATAGGCGTCTCTATCTCTATAAACCCGTTTTCATCAAAGTAGTCACGCGTAACCTTAGCTATTCTGTGACGCAGCAGTATATTTTTCTGAAGATCGGAACGGCGAAGGTCAAGATAGCGGTATTTAAGTCTCAGCTCCTCGTTTACATTGCTGTTTTCAACTATCTCAAACGGCGGAGTTTCGGATTTTCCGAGCACACGGATACTGTCAGCCTTAATTTCAAGCGCACCTGTTTTTAAGTTTTCGTTCACGGCTCCGCCGCGCTTTTGCAGCGTACCGGTAACCTCCAAGACATACTCGGAGCGAACCTTAAAAGCCGCATCAAACGTATCCTTGGCTACCGTCTCGTCAAACTGAAGCTGAATAATGCCGGTTCTGTCCCGAAGGTCTATAAAAATAAGTCCGCCCAAATCGCGCATACGCTGCACCCATCCGCAAGCAGTAACCGTCTGTCCGATCTGATTTTCAGTAAATTCACCGCAATAGCATGTCCTTCTCATCTGTCTAAAAACTCCGTTATCATTTGTAAATTTATATTTTCAAGCGCCGTTTCAAGGGTTTTATCATCACTCATGCTTTTGAGCACTGCCCGCCCCGTGTCCAATTCATTATCACCGATAACCACGCACGTCTTTGCACCGACTTTATCGGCATATTTCATCTGCGCCTTTAAAGAGCGATCCATGATATCATATTCAACGCACACGCCGCCCGCAATGAGTCGCTGAGCCAAAAGCGCCGCCTGCGCTTTTGCCCGCTCGCCAATTGCGGCAATATACAGCTGAGGAACGGGACGCACAACACGGTTTTCGTTCAGCAAAAGCATAATACGCTCCAAACCCATGGCAAAGCCGATGCCCGGATAGGACGCACCTCCCAGCTGCTCCGTCATACCGTCATAACGTCCGCCGCCGCAAACCGTACCCTGCGCACCGATATTGAAGCTGACAAACTCAAACACCGTACGGTTATAATAGTCCAATCCGCGCACGATTGACGGGTCAACAGTATAGCCGATGCCCATACCATCCAAAAGAAACTTCACACTTTCAAAATGATTTCTGCAGTCATCGCAGAGATAATCGAGAATTTTCGGAGCATTCGCCGAAATTTTACGACAGATTTCGCTCTTACAGTCCAAAATACGCATGGGATTTTTATACAGCCTGTCATTGCAGGTCGCGCAGAGACTGTCCTTTTTGTCCTCAAAATACTCTATAAGCGCGCGGCGGTACTCGGCGCGGCAGGTCTTGCAGCCTATGGAATTTATTTTAAGCTCCAAACCGCCGATACCAACCTCCTTGAAAAGAGTGTAAGGCAGTGAGATAACCATAGCGTCCGCAGCAGGAGAGGTTGCACCGAATAACTCTATTCCGAACTGAGAAAACTGACGGAGTCTGCCCTTCTGAGGTTTTTCGTAACGGAAACAATTAATAAGATAATAAAGTTTGGCAGGCATAGGTTCGTTAAAAAGTCCGTTTTCAAGAAAAGCCCGCACTACACCGGCAGTACCCTCTGGACGCAGAGTTACAGAGCGCCCGCCCTTGTCCAAAAACGTGTACATTTCCTTTGACACAACATCCGTTGTGTCCCCGACGCCGCGCTCGAACACTTCCGTATGCTCAAAAACCGGGGTGCGAATTTCCGAAAAATCAAAGCGCGCGCAGATATCCCGTATTTTTCCTTCAAGATACTGCCATTTATAAGAGTCACACGGAAGCACATCCGCCGTTCCCTTTGGCGCAGTTACCGATGCCATTTGTCTAAAACACTCCTTTTACAAAAACGTGCTCCCGCACTCAGGGCACAGCAAAACAGCCGTCATAAGCCCCAAATCCGGGAGTTGCTATTATTTCCTCGAAATTTCTATCCAGTCAAGGTCGCCCCTGTCAAGCGCCATAATAATTACCTCCGCCGTTGCAATATTAGTCGCGACAGGTACATTGTGAACGTCGCACAGACGGAGTATTCCCGTTTCCTCGTTTTTGCGTGTCGTCGGTGTCAGAGGATCACGGAAAAACAAAAGAACATCAATCTCGTCGCAGGACACGCGTGCGGCGATTTGATCCTCGGCGCCGCTTATACCGCTGATAACCTTATTTATCTGAAGTCCCGTATTGGCGGAGATAAGATTTCCCAGTGCAGAGGCGGACCACAGGTTATGCTTTGACAGCACTCCTGCATATGCTATGCAGAACTGTACCATCAGCTCCTTCTTTTTTTCATGAGCAAGTAACGCTATATTCATCCTGTTTATCCTCCTTATTTTATCTGTTTTTCTTTTTGCGCCAGTATCTGTCCAGCGGAACGCTTTTCCCGCAGAGGCGCAAGGCTATATTTTCAAACGGACCTGAGCAAACGCTTTTAGAACCCGAGACGGGTTTGCCGCTGTTAGAATAAATAAGTATGCTGTCATCTGCGGGAACAAGACCGAGAAGGGGAAGCGCAACACTGTCCATCATATCGTCAACATTTTGAAGATAACCGCGGTTTATCATTGTCGGACTGACTTTATTTATTACAAGCTTTGCCGGAGGACTTCCGATATCGGCAATAAGCTGGGCAACGCGCTGAGCGTCACGCAAAGCGGTAAGATCGGGAGTTGCAACGACAACACATTCGTCGCAGCAGCTTATAATATCCCGCACCCAGCCGCCAACGCCTGCGGGGGCGTCTATAAGCACAAAGTCATAAGAAGTGCGCAGACGCATGCACAGAGCGCGGAATTTTACAGAATCCGGTGCAGATTCAATTTCCTGCGGTGCGGCAATAAAATGAAGTCCGGGATAGTCGTCATGAACCTGTACGGCGCGTTCAAAGTCGCAGCCATTTAAAATATCCGTCAGATCATAGGCCGATTTATCTGTCATGCCGAGCGGAATGTCAAGATTTTTAAGGCTGATATCCCCGTCAACCGCTATAACTTTTTTACCGGCGCGCGCAAGCGAAAACGCGGCGTTTGCGCACAGAGTCGTCTTGCCGACGCCGCCCTTGCCGGATACAATTCCGATTATCTTATTCATACAAGCTTCCAATGCAAACACTTTAATGTATTAATAATATCATATACTTAAAGCATAGTCAAACTGTTTTTTCAACCTCAAACCGTTTTTTTCCTGAAAACAAAGCTTTTGGGCACATTGTAAGCCGAAAGAAGCCGTCGGCAGTCCAAAGCAAGCTGTTTTACATACTCGCTTTGCATATCGGGTACGGTGTCGGTTTCAAAAACAATGCGGAGCCTGCACCCGTTAAATTCGCAGATGGATTTCATTCCGGAAAGCTTAATCAGCTCTGCATTTATCTCCTGCAAATTTAGAAGTCCGCCTCCGGCATACAAAAACGGTCTTTCGGGGTCTGTTTCCACAGTCAGTATTTCACAGGAATATTCCGCAAATGCAGCGGTTAAGACACTATCGCAAAGAACAGCACCTACCTTCTTGCGCTTAAACAGCTTTTTGTCCGGCACATCCGCCAAAAAACACCGACGCCCGCCGTACAAAAGAGAAGTAATCGCCAATGCGCCCGCCTGCTCGTAAAAAGGCAGAGATATATATATCGGGGTGCGCGGCGAAAGCGCCGACAATGCGTCGGGCAACTTGTCAACATACTTTGCACTGTCGTCCCCGACACCGAAAAATACATGTTTCGAATTCCTTTTTTCTCCGTCTTTATCAACAAAAGCGTAGTCATTTCTTTCGAGCAGAGAATCAAAATCAAACTGAGCGGGAAACAGCTGCCTCTCATCTGAATTATCGCCTTGTGCCAGAGTTTCTGTCAAAACCACCGTTTTGCAGTCACAGTGCAAAAATATTTCCGCCAGTCTTTCAAGCTCGCAGGACGGCATTATTACAACGCTCGGCCGGTATTTCTCGGCAAGCCGCGCTGCACAGGATACAGAAATTCTGCTGTCAGCGGTAACACAGTCAAACCCTGCTCTGTCACACGCAAAGGCGCTGCACACCAAGTCCCTGCCCGAACGCAAAAGAACTGCCACGGCGCCGCCGGTTACGTTCATAACACACAATGAATTGTAAACGGCATCTATCATATTCAAAAGTTCTTTATAGCTTATACGAACATTTTGTGTTTCAAGCGCCGTCTCATATTTATACTTATATGCGGCGGATTTTATTTTTTCGTAATCGAACATATTTTTCCTCCGAATACTAAATTTATTGTCAGATCCGTCCGACAGGACGCCTGAGCATAAAAAGACCGCAGGCAGCACCGCGGTCTTTTCATATCAATTAAGCTCTGTTTTATCGTTTTCCTGCTGACTGTCGTCCACAACTCCGTCATTATCAAGATCCGCGGTTTCGTCCACTGTTTTTGAAGACAGAATCATATACCGCGGCACAGGCGTTCCAGTCTCCGCATTATAGCTTTGGATACCCATGTACTGCAATGTGATAACAACGCGACGGCGGAAGTTTGCAGGATCATTTTCAGGTATCTCGGATGACACGAGATTGCCCTCATAGCAGTCGGCAGTGATGATATATGTATCGTTTTCACCTTTCTCAACGTTCAATATATCGGGAATCAAATAAGAATCAATGTTTGCCGCTGGAACGGTATACGTCTTGTTCAGTATATTATACTTGAAGCTGCCGCAGATATCAACTGAACGGTGGTCAATCTTGCGTGGGAAGTCAAGACAGTAGCTTGCATACATTTCAACATCCTTTACAGGTATCCTAAAGCTGCCGTTTGAATTATATGTATACACGCCCTGATAGTTATTAAGCGTTATAGCCTGCCAGATACCGAAAGAAATTATGTACTGGTCGTTAAGGTCAAGCGGATCTTCAAAGTCGGGCATGTCCTGCATGATAAAGTTTGCAAGATAACTTTCAAAAAACTCGGCACTGCCCTCCTCATAGGTCTCATCCGTTCGCGCCTCATAGACCGACCCGCCGTACAAAGTATTTTTATATCCCGGATCGGTATAGATATTGTTAGGCACAAAAATTCTGTATACGCCCACAGCCAGCCTGCTCACCGCAAAACAAACGGCGGCGATAAACAAAAGACCTACGATGAAGGTGAAAATCTTATGTCCGCGGGTTTTAAAAAAGTCCCCCGTTTTTTTAATAAAGCTATTCAAGACATTCTCCTTATACTGCCGTTTAATCGACAATTTTTTTCTATTATATTCTAATACCGCCAAGGCAATATGTCAAGTTACAATCTGTTTACAGCTTATCGTCTGCTATGCAAGCATAATTGCAAGAGCAACACAGGCGGGCATCGTGACAACGGACAAAACACTTGTAAAGCCGCATACCTGCGAGGCAAGCGACGTATCACGGTTATACTTTGCAGCAAACATAACGGTATTATTAGCACTGGGCGCGCTCACAAAAACAGATGCGACAATAAGCAGATTGCCCGTAATGCCGCACAGTCTGAAAAGACCTATCATGGCAAGCGGGATAACGGCAAGCTTCATCAGAGCCGTCACATACATATTTTTCTGTCTGAACGCTGCGCCGAAATCCGCTTTTGAAAGATACGTTCCGAACATTACCATCGCAAGCGGCGTATTCATATTTCCTAAATGCTCGATCGGTGCAGCCAAAACATGCGGCAGCGTAACATTCAATAAAAACAAAGGAAGCCCCGACGCTATGGACAGCGTGCCGGGATTTAAAATCAGCTTTTTCCAATTAAATTTATTTTTTCCGCCGCTGTCGGACATAAGCCATACTCCGTGGGTAAAACAAAACAGATTAAATGCCGCCACTGCCGCAGAGCAGTAAAAAACACCGATATCTCCGCTGCCCGCCACAGCGTCCATAACAGCCTTTGCAAGAGGAAGCCCCATATATCCCGTATTGCCGTAAACCGTGGCGTATTTATAAATTACATTTTTATCCCTATCACCACTTCTGAATAAAAAAAGACTAAAAATTGCCGCCAATGCATGAAACACCACAGCGCACGCAAACGCCGTAAAAAAGCCGCCGGCACTCTGTCGCGTATACTCTACATTCAGAAATGAGTTTACAATAACGCACGGGGTAATAACATAAAAAAGCAGATTATTGCAAAGCCTTGCCGCGTGCTCGGTAAAATACCCGAAACGGTCCCCGAAAAAGCCGACGGCGACCATGACAGCAAGCACCATAACCTGAATAAAAACAGTATACACATTACTGAAAAACGCCATAATTTATTCCCTTTCGGCTTTCAAGTATATTATATCGCTTTATTTATGTCAAGAATATTACTAAAATATACTTGAAATACATATTAATGTATTTTATAATGTAAGTTATAACTACCGGAGGAAAGAAAATGAGTAAAAATAAAATAATAGTTTCCATAGCGGGCAGTGAGCTTGTCGTAATGACTGACGAAACCCGCGAATATACAACAATGCTTGCCGGGATAATAGACACAAAGGTTCGCGCACTGCTCGCATCAAGCAGCAAGATTACCACGCCGATGGCATGTATTCTTGCATGTCTTGACCTGTGCGACGAAAACGAAAAAAACAAGGCCGCCGCCAGCCGCATGCGTGATGAAATCCGCAGTTATTTTGAACAGAACGCAGAGCTTGAAGCTAAAATATCGACTCTTGAAAATGAGCTTGCAGCCGCAAAGCGCAAACTCTCAATGCTTGAGAGAAAGGATGAACGGCATGAAAGTCAAGGTTAAGCTCATTCCGACAGAAAACGGCAATACAGCATCTCTACCGCAGTATCAGAGTGAATATTCGGCAGGAGCAGACCTGTGCGCATGTATAGACAACCCCGTTACAATAGCGCCGCATGAGCGGGCTCTTATCCCATCCGGGCTTGCTATTGAAATGGAAAGTCCGGGCTTCGGCGCATTTGTTTTCGCAAGAAGCGGTCTGTCGTCAAAGAAGGGTATCTGTCTTGCAAACAGCGTCGGCGTCATTGACAGCGACTACCGCGGCGAAATAAAAGTTGCCGTATTGAACACCTCCGAGCAGGAATATACGATAGAGCCGTTTGAGCGTATTGCACAGCTTGTTTTTATGCCTGTTGAAACAGCCGAATTTACAATGGCGGACACGCTGTCAGAAACGGTGCGCGGAGACGGCGGCTTTGGCTCAACGGGAAAGTAGCATGAAAAAACTTATTCTTGCGTCCGGCTCTCCGCGACGGCGGACACTTCTTGAAAATTACGGATTCGATATCACGGTGATAAAGCCGGAATTTAACGAAAATACTGTCGCCGAATCAGATCCGGGCGCGCTTGTCGCGGCGCTTGCGCTGGGCAAAAACCGTGCCGTGCGCATGCGTTGTGACGATTCGTTAAAAGAAAGCGCCGTTTTTCTCTCCGCAGATACCGTTGTGAGCATAGGAGGAAAAATACTCGGCAAACCCATCGGATCGGAAGACGCGTATCATATGCTTCGTCTGCTGTCCGGCAGCACTCATACGGTATATACCGGCGTATGTATATCAAGCGTTTGCGGAGAGAGCTGCTTTACAGAAAAAACCGACGTTACATTTTACGCTCTGAGCGATACGCAGATACGGCGGTATATAGACAGCGGAGCGCCGTTTGACAAGGCGGGAGGCTACGGAATACAGGATGACATGGGAATAGGCTTTATTGAAAGCGTACACGGTGAACTGAGCAACGTAATAGGTCTGCCGATGAGAAGAACCGTGCTGGAACTGCAAAAATTACAAGGAGATATAATATGAAAAACAAAACTAAATTCAGAGATTTCTTTAAATTTACACGCTATAACGATATCGGCATAGACCTGGGAACCGCAAATACAATAGTTTATAAAACGGGAAAAGGCATAATTTTGCGCGAACCGTCGGTAGTAGCCATAAATACCGAGACTAAGCGTCCCGTCGCCGTCGGCATTGAAGCAAAGGACATGATAGGCAGAACGCCCGGCAGCATCGAGGCAATACGTCCTCTGCGCGACGGAGTAATTGCCGATTACGAATCAACGGCAACCATGCTCAAATATTTTCTCAGAAAAGCGATGGGAAAATCATTTATGGGAAAGAACAGAATACTTATATGCATTCCCTACGCGGTAACTGACGTTGAACGCTCGGCGGTAGAAAAGGCAGCATATTTTACAGGAGCAAAGGATGTAAAAATAATCGAGGAGCCTCTGGCTGCGGCAATAGGTGCAGACCTGCCGGTAAGCGAGCCGACAGGCAGCATGATCGTAGACATCGGCGGCGGCACAAGCGAGGTTGCGGTAATTTCTCTCGGCGGCATAGTTTCGTCGGAATCGGTGCGCGTGGCGGGAGACGCCATTGACGCGGCGATAATCGCATACATTAAAAAGAATTTTTCACTGGTAATAGGCGAGCGCACAGCCGAGGAGATAAAATTTGAAATAGGAAACGCCAAAGGCTTCAGCGGGACGATGGAAATACGCGGCAGGGATATGATGTCGGGACTTCCTCAAAATCTCACCGTTTCAGCAGAGGATATCTGCAAGGCAATAGAAGAACCTGTCGCGCTGATACTCGAATCGGTTAAAAACACGCTTGAGCACACCCCGCCTGAGCTTTCGGCCGATATTATAGACCACGGAATCACGCTCACAGGCGGCGGCGCGCTGCTGCGCGGGCTGGATACGCTTATTTCCGAAGAGACGGGCATCCCGGTGCACATTGCTCAGGCACCTCTTGACTGCGTTGCGCTGGGCACCGGAAAATCACTTGAGAACACAGCGCTGTGGAATTCGCTGTCCAAGTAAGCACGGAGTATAAACGTGAAAGATTTTCTCAAAACAAGAACCTTTATATCTATCTGTATCATCGCCGTTTTGCTTTTGGGCATGATAGCTGTAAGTACAGCGGACAGAGGCAGGGTTACGATTTTCGAGGATATTGCGGGAATAATAATCACGCCTATACAGAATCTGTGTACCACCGTTTCTTCAAAGTCGGGTGATTTTATTGCGGTGTTTACCGAATTCAATGAAATGAAAGAGGAAAACGCACGGCTGAAAGAGGAGCTTGCCGCAGCTGCTGCCGCCCTTCGTGATTCTCAGGAGTACAAGCTGGAAAATGAAAGCCTAAAGGGCATACTCGGAATCAAGGAGGAGAACCCTGATTTTACTTTTGAACCGGCACTGATTGTAGCTGATGACCGCAGCGGATATTCTCATACGCTGACACTTAACAAAGGCAGTCTCAGCAATATAAAAAAGCGTGATGTTATTATTACCGAACAAGGACTTGTGGGATATGTTACCGAGGTCGGTTCCACCTGGTGCCGTGCGATAACCATTCTTGACGCGTCATGCGAGATAGGCGCTCTTGTCACCCGCACGCAGGATATCGGTGTTTTGGAAGGTGACTACGAGCTTCAGTCAAACGGAAACTGCAAGGTTTCTTATCTTTCAAACGAAGTGCAGCTGAATTCGGGAGACAGCATCGTTACATCCGGCATAGGCGGCACATTCCCTGGTAAAATCCTTATCGGAAACGTAATAGAAATTAAGCCGGAGGCTCACGGTATATCCCAATATGCCGTGATAGAGCCTGCGGTGAATTTTGACGAACTCAAAAACGTATTTGTTGTAACCGGTTTTGCCGCGTCAGCCGACGCGCAGCAGAAAGCCGATTCCGAAAGCGGCGATAAAAACGGTGAAAACTGATGTTTGAAAAAAATGACACACTGTTTAAAATAATACTGTATGCGCTGTTTACGCTTGTTTTATATCTTTTGCAGAGCGTGCCGGCGCTGGGCATACGGTTCATGGACGTCTCCCCCGAGCTGTTGCTGACACTTGTAATTGCGGTCGCGTTTTTTGAAAACGAGACCTTTTCTGCATTTTTCGGACTTGCGTGCGGACTGCTAAACGACATAATAACGGGCGGAGTTGTCGGCAAAAGCGCCTTATTTTTTATGTTCTGCGCATTTTTCATTTCCGTCCTGCTTCAAACACTGTTTCGTAAAATGTTCTTAACATATGTTGCCATGACTCTTGTTCTTACGGCACTGTTTTTGATTTTGGAATATATATTTACTGTGGTATTTTTCAAAACTCCTCCAATTTCTTTTTCTCTTATGAAAATCATACTCCCTAAATTTCTTTTTACAGGGGTTTTGTCATATCCGGTATATTACATCACAAAATTTCTGCACAAAAAGACGACAAGGAGGGACGAGGAATGAATCTAAAGGACGGAAACGCACGTTTTTTGACCGTAATCATCGCTGCTTTGTGTATTTTTTCCGCCTATCTGTTCGTGCTTTTTAAAATGCAGGTTATCGATACCGAGTATTACCGAGAGCAGTCAGAAAGCAAAATATATTCAACGGAAAACATCTCCGCCTCACGGGGAAACATCTGCGACCGCAACGGACAGCTGCTTGTAACCAATGAAACGGTATACACAATTCGCTTTTCCCGCTCGCTTATGCCGGCAGATAAACAGGACAGCATAATACTGAGTCTGTGCAGACTTCTTAACAGCGCGGGAGAAAGTTACTTTGATTCGCTGCCTATAAGCGACAGCGCGCCCTATTCTTTTGTATATGAGGACGAGACCTCTCAAAAACAGATACAGGCACTTATCGAGCGCTTTAAGCTGAGCGAGGACGCAACTGCAGCGCAGGTTATGGAGCAGCTTATTAAAAAATACAAAATCGACACCTCACTTACAACGCAGGAAAAACGTATTATCGCAGGGGTGCGCTACGAGATGGAACGGTCATCCTTTTCCGTATCTAATCCATATACATTTGCAAGCGATATTTCAATCAATACCGTTACAACGATAAAAGAGCTGTCGGACGAATATCCGGGAGTCGATATAGGTACGGAAAGCAAGCGGGTCTACACCACGCCTTATTTAGCTTCTCATATACTCGGAAGAACAGGCAAAATATATGCCGAGGAGTATCCCGAACTGCGCGACAAAGGCTATAAAATGAACGAGTATGTCGGCAAGGAGGGCATTGAAAAAGCAATGGAGGAATACTTGCGCGGCACAGACGGCGTGAGGGTAATCGAACGAGATTCGGACGGCAAGGTACTCAATGTCACGACCGTCCGCGATCCTATTTCCGGCAACAATATTATATTAACGCTGGACAAGGACCTTCAGGAAATTGCTCAAAAATCACTGGCTGACACTATAAAAAGCATTTCCGACGGCGGGAAGAACAAGAAAAGCCAGGAGGGCGCCGACGCATGTGCGGGCGCCGTTGTGGCAATCTCCGTTGACAGCGGCGAGCTGCTGGCTTGCGCCTCGGAGCCGAATTTTGATTTAACAAGCTATATAGAAAACTACAATGCACTTTCAACAGATGAACTGAAGCCGCTGTTCAACCGCGCGACAAACGGCACATATGCTCCGGGCTCAACCTTTAAAATGGCAACCGGCATTGCAGGGCTTGAAGAAGGATACATCACTCCGAAAACCCTGATACGCGACCAGGGGGTTTACAGAAAATATCCGGATTATCAGCCGCGCTGCTGGGTATATTCCGATTACGGAACAACTCACGGCTCGATAAACGTATCCCAGGCTCTGGAAAAATCCTGCAACTACTTCTTTTATGAAACTGCAGACCTGATGGGAATTGACCATTTGAATACCTACTGTACAAAGTTAGGCCTCGGACAGAAAACCGGAATAGAGATACCGGAGGCTGCAGGTGTGCTTGCAGGTCCGGAATATAGAAAAAAAATAGACAGTGAATGGTATCCCGGTGACGTGCTCCAGGCGGCAATCGGACAGTCAGATAATCTGTTCACACCGCTTCAGCTTGCAAATTACGTTGCTACAATCGTAAACGGAGGAACACGCTATAAAGCTCATCTTGTAAAATCGGTAAATAACTCAAAAGACGGCTCACATGTAACCGGCGCCACAATACAGGCGATGGAAACCCTTGATATGAAGGAAGAAAACTATCACGCGATAATGTACGGAATGAAGCTTGCCGCTGACAGCGGCACGGCGTCCACCCTGTTTTCAAATTATAAGGTCGGAGTAGGCGCCAAAACAGGTACCGCGTCAGTTCCCAGCGGCACGGCAAACGGAATTTTTGTGGCATTTGCGCCGTATGAGGATCCAGAAATCGCCGTCTGCGTTGTTGTGGAGCACGGCGCGCATGGAAATTACGTCGGCGCTGTCGCAAAAGCTATATTTGATGAATACTTTAACGGAAAATCCACTGAAATAACAGTACCGGCCGAGGAGCAGCCGGTGTACTGATATGCAGAATATCAGTTTTTATATTTAAAATGTTGTTTGCCGCATTGCTTATCTTTACACGCCGAGTATATTCAAGTATAATATAAACGGTGAAAATACCGAAAAAGACATTGCAATTGCAGATAATTTAGATTACAACACATACGTTAAAGGAGAACGAAATGATTAAAAACTTTATTTTCGATTTCGGCAACGTGCTCACCCAGTATGACCCTATTGCATGGGCAACAAATATCATGGGCGGCGACAGAGAAAAAGGAGTTTATCTGCACGATAAAACAATAGATAATAAAAAATTTTGGGACGACTACGACGCAGGTATTTGCAGTGAAGAAGAAATAATAGAACGCCTCAGTTGCGACATAGAGCCGGAATACCGCAATGCGGTAAAAGAATTTACTACTACGGTAGAACGCTGTTTTAAACAATATGACGAAATGGTGCCCGTTTTAAATGAGCTGAAAAAACGCGGCTGCCGTACATACCTTCTATCAAATTTCCCAAAGGAGATGTTTATCCGCGTATCATCCAGATGTCCTATTTTAAAGCTACTGGACGACACGGTTGTATCATATAAAATCCATCTTATAAAGCCGCATCGTGAAATTTTCGAGTACGTGCTGAACACCTACGGATTGCAGGCGCAGGAAACACTGTTTGCCGACGATATGGAAGTCAACACAAAAGCCGCACAGGAGCTGGGCATTCACGGGTATACCTTCACCACGTCTCAAAAATTCACGGAGCATCTGAAAGAGCTCGGCGTTTTTTAATATAAAATTCACAGGGAAATTACGGGGGATTTAAAATGCAGGCACTGCTTATTACTGTTCTTATAATACTGTACAGTCTTCAGACACTGTTTTGTAAACTTTATTCAGATAAATTTAAAGGTAGGGCAGAGCTTATAACGCCTGTCTTCTGCATTTTAGAAAGTGCGGCAATCGTCATTATATCGCTTGCATTCAATGGGTTCAGATTTAACCTTTCACTGCCGACGATTATAATAGGCGTTATAAATGCAGCAGTGCTTTTTGGATACAATACATCGCTTATTGCGGCAGGCGCGCGCGGGTCTTATGCCTTTTTAAACGTCGCCATGCTTTTCGGCGGAATAATCGTGCCTATGATTTACAGCGCAATATTTTTAAACGACGGTGCGCTGGGGCTGCTGAAATATATTGCTATCGCGGCAATGCTGATTTCATTTATACTGATGAATTTGGAGGGTTTGCGCCCCGGTAATGTACATATTTCATATTATCTGTTCTGCCTTTTACTGTTTGTCTGCAACGGTGTTTACGGCACGCTCATTAAAGTTCAGGAGCAGATAGACAAATCCCAAAGTAAAGAGATGATTATTTTAACCTATGGAATCATGGGTGTTATTGCACTGATACAGCTTGTTTCCAAAGAAAAATCGGAAACTTGGCGTGCATTTCGCATTAATAAAGAAGCACTTGTATTTCTCATACTCTGCATTTTCACGGCAGGCTTGGCAATCAATGTCCTTGTCCTTGTGATACCCGCATTCAATGCCGCAGTGTTCTTTACGGTCGAAAGCGGCGGAGTGCTACTGGTATCTGCAATCTACTCTATGGTATTCTTTAAAGAAAAGCCTACAATAGCTAAAATATCCGGCATTCTGCTCGCAGCTGCAAGCATCACGGTTTTAAGTATATAAGCGTAAGAGGTATCAATATGTTCAAGGTTGCATCGTATAACATAAAATGCGGGTCAATGACAGGCTTTGACTATTCAATGCAGGGTCTTGATTTGAAAAATGCAGAAGCAGATATAGCTGGTATTCAGGAGGTTGACGAGAGAACGGAAAGAAACGGTTATACCGAAACAATGGCATCGCTCAGCACATTCTCCGAGCTTTGTCACTTTCGGTTTACCGAAGCCATGCCTTACAGAGGAGGAAGCTACGGAATAGGAATTTTGTCCCGCTATAAGCCTCAGAGTATTTACACTGCCCGCCTGCCAAGCCAGTCCGGCTTGGAACCGCGGGTTTTCTGCGCACTGCTGCTTGAAATTGACGGAGCCCCACTGTATTTTATAAACACTCATCTATCATATGAAAGCCAGACGCTGCAAAAAAAACAGATGTCCGCACTGGGAGAATATGTGAGCACACTCAAGTATCCCTTTGTATTAACGGGTGATTTTAACACAGAGAATTTCACTCTGTTTGACACAATGTCCGAAAGTGCCAAAAGTCCCGTACAGCTTATGAACAGCAGCCAGAGCCGCTTTGCATCATTTTATCCGGAGAATGCAGCGATTGACAACATTGTTATATCAAAAGGTCTCAAATTTATAGATAAAGGCATGTATACACTCAGTAAAAACTCCGACCATTACATGATATACGCGCAGATTGAATTTGAAAATCAGGTAAAATTTCCTGAGCCACAGCTATAATTGCACTAACCGACTGCGTGCCGATTAAACGATTATATAAAAACAAAGACATCAGGATGATTTTCACAGCTTTTCCGGATGTCTTTATTTAATTATCGAAAGAGAGGTATTAAATAAGCAATGGGAAAAAAAGCAGTACGGGTGCGAAGCGATTTTTCCAAAGGACCTGTCTGGAAATGTATTGTAGTTCAGGCAATTCCTCTGACCATTGCGCAAATGGTACAGCTTTTATATAATGTTGTCGACCGTATCTACATAGGACATATGGAAGACGGGAACAGTCTTGCACTTACGGGAGTGGGACTGACTTTTCCTATAGTTACGCTTATCATGGCCTTCACCGCACTTTTCGGGACGGGAGGGGTACCGCTGTTTTCAATCGCCAGAGGTGCCAAAGACAGCCAAAAAGCAGGAAAAATACTCGGCAACTCTTTTATGCTGCTCACTGTCAGCGCAATTTTCCTCACAGCCGCCGGGTATCTGTTTTGCCGCCCAGTACTGTTTATGTTCGGTGCGAGTGAAGCCTCATATGTTTATGCACAGCAATATTTGAGTATTTATCTTGCCGGTACTCTGTTTTCCATGCTCACAACCGGACTTAACGGGTATATAAACGCACAGGGATTTCCGAAAATAGGTATGCTGACGACCGTTTTGGGAGCTGTGATAAATATTGTACTTGACCCTATTTTTATATTCACATTAAATATGGGCGTGGCGGGAGCGGCAATTGCAACAATAATCAGCCAAATGATTTCAGCGGTATGGGTTGTAAGCTTTTTATTCGGCAAAAAATCAGTTGTCAGGCTCACAAAAGACTGCTTTAAGCCAAGCGTTAAAATAATTAAAAGCATTCTGAGCCTCGGCAGCTCCAATTTCATTATGCAGGGCACAAACTGTCTTGTACAGGTAGTATGCAACTCTACGCTTCAGCGCTGCGGAGGCGACATATACGTAGGTATTATGACAGTTCTCAATTCAATACGTGAGGTATTCATGCTGCCTGTCAGCGGCATAACAAACGGCGGTCAACCCGTAATCAGCTTTAACTACGGAGCAGGAAAAAATGACAGAGTAAAGGCGGGAATTCACTTTGATACGATTATCGGCTGTATTTACACAATGGCCGCCTGGGTACTCATCGTCATTTTTCCAAAATTCTGGTTCGGCATATTCTCAAATGACACAGAAATATTAGCAAAAGGAATAAACGCACTTAGAATTTATTTTTTTGGATTTGTATTTATGTCTCTTCAGTTTGCGGGGCAGCATGCGTTTCAAGCTCTCGGAGACGCCAAACACGCAATTTTCTTTTCACTTTTGCGAAAGGTAATCATTGTCGTACCGCTTACTCTCCTGCTCCCTATAATGGGGTTTGGAGTAAACGGCGTTTTTTTGGCAGAACCTATATCGAATGTTATCGGCGGTCTGGCAAGCTACATAACAATGAAAATGACAGTTTACAAAAAGCTCTGATAAAGCAATAGGTATATTGTAACGTAAAAATAAAAATATCCGTGTGTACACACGGATATTTTTATTTATCTAATCAAGCTCTTTTTTACCTGTATAAAGCTCGTAATATCTGCCCTTCTGCTGCAAAAGGTCGTCATGGTCGCCGCGCTCGATAATCTCGCCCTGTTCCAACACCATGATAGCATTGGCATTTCGCACAGTTGAAAGTCGGTGCGCAATAACAAATGTCGTTCGCTCCTTCATCAGTCTGTCCATGCCGTGCTCAATATGGCGCTCCGTACGTGTATCTACCGAGCTTGTAGCTTCATCCAGCACAAGTATTGGAGCCTTTGACAAAGCTGCACGGGCAATATTCAAGAGCTGTCGCTGACCCTGAGACAGATTGGCGCCGTCGCCCTCTATAACAGTGTCGTAACCATCTGACAAACGCATGATAAAGCTGTGCGCACTGGCAGTCTTTGCCGCCTGAACAACCTCATCGTCCGTAGCATCGAGACGACCGTAACGGATATTTTCCCTGACCGTGCCGGTAAACAGATGAGTGTCCTGAAGCACCATTGCAATGTTGCGCCGCAGTTCATCCATTTTATAATTCCGGATATCTATACCATCAATAGTTATACTGCCCTCGCTTATATCGTAAAAACGGTTTAACAGATTTGTTATTGTAGTTTTTCCGGCACCCGTTGAACCGACAAACGCTATTTTCTGACCCGGTTTTGCATATAATGAAATATTTTTGAGAATAACCTTATCGGGATTATATCCGAAAGTTACGTTTTTAAGCTCGACATGTCCCTTCATTTTATCTGCGGGAACGGCATTTTCACTATCCTGCGGCTCCGGTTCAAGATCAAGCACTGCAAACACCCGCTCGGCTCCGGCAAGAGCTGAGAAAATGGTCGCCATTTGCTGAGAGATATTATTTATCGGCATGGAAAATTGCCTTGCGTAATTTACAAATATAGTAAGTCCGCCTACGTCAAATCCGCGAAGGACGCACAGTATTCCGCCTATTCCGGCAGTCAGCGCATAACTTATCTGAGATACATTACCCATTATAGGTCCCATCACGCCGCCCCAAAACTGCGCGCCTATTTGCTTGTCACGCAGATCCTCGTTCAGCTCTGAAAACTCATCCTCACAAATCTGCTCATGATTGAATACTTTTATAACCTTCTGCCCCGAAACCGATTCCTCAATATAACCGTTTACGGCACCAAGCGCCGTCTGCTGCGCTACGTAGTATTTACGGCTCATTTTAGCAATTGCCGAACCGCCGAGTGCGAACACGGGAGCAAATACAAGCGTTATCAGCGTAAGCCAAATATTTGTAAATATCATCATGGACAGCGTGCCTATCAGCATAATAGACCCGGAAATCAACGCTACAACCGAATTGTCAAGCATTACCCCGATATTATCAATATCATTTGTAAAACGGCTCATCACCTCGCCTGTACTGTTATTATCAAAAAAACGCACCGGCAGCGACTGAATTTTGTCAAACAGATCGTTTCTGATTTTCTCAATAGCACTCTGCGAAACAACCAGCATAAGACGCTGCTGCAAATAAGTAAATAGGACACCGACAAGGTAAACACCCAGCATAACGCCAATCATCATAAGCAGATATGCCGAACGCTCCGCAACCGTCTTATCCGACATCGTCAGATTGTTAATGACCGGTCTCAGAATATAAGAGCCGATGAGGCTTGTAGCCGTAGAAAGTATCATAAACAGTAAAACGAAAATCAGCTTAACCTTGTATATATTTACATAATACATCAAGCGTTTAAGAACATGCTTTGTATTTTTCGGCTTTCCTTGAGGGCGCGGTCCGCGACCGTGTCCCGGACCGCCATTGCCGGGACCACCTGCGGACTTAACACCGGATGCTCCGCCCTGCGCACCGCTGTACTGCTTTTGAAGTTCTTCAAGACTGCGTGCAGGCATTATCTGTCACCCTCTTTCTTCTCATTCTGCGAATAGTAAATCTCCTTATATTCCTCATTGCTTTCCAAAAGCTCATTATGTGTGCCTATACCTGTTATTACACCGTCGTCCATAACTATTATTTTATCGGCATCAATAACTGAGGATATACGCTGCGCAATAATAATTTTAGTAGAATCTGCAAGCTCGTTTTTGAATGCCCGGCGTATATTTGCCTCAGTAGCCGTATCAACAGCGCTTGTCGAGTCATCAAGAATTAGTATCTTGGGATTTTTAAGAAGCGCACGGGCAATACAAAGTCTCTGCTTCTGTCCTCCGGAAACATTGGTGCCGCCCTGGTCCAGCTCGGTCTGATAACCGTCTGTAAATCCCTGAATAAACAAATTTGCCTGCGCGCTCTCACATGCGGCTTTTATCTGCTCATCAGTAGCATTCTCATCGCCCCAACGCAAATTATCCTCGATCGTTCCGGAAAACAACACGTTTTTCTGAAGCACCATGCCGACGCTTTCACGAAGGTGATACAGACTGTAATCGCGCACGTTCACTCCATCTATAAGCACCTCTCCCTCATCCGCGTCATAAAGACGCGGTATCAAAGAGACAAGCGTTGTTTTGCCGCATCCCGTAGAGCCGATAATACCGACCGTTTCCCCCGGATTTATAGTGAGACTTATATTATCAAGCACCTTCCCCTCACTTGTCTTATAATACCTGAAGCCAACGTTTTTAAACTCAACCTTTCCGCTTGTAATAACACGGTCTTTGTAGAGAGCATTTTCATCGGTAATATCCGCATTTTCATCCAAAACCTCTGAAATACGACGGGCTGAAGCCATTGCACGGGATGAAAACATAAACATCATAGTTACCATGATAAGTGACATAAGTATCTGAGTAATATAAGTGATAAATGCAATAAGATCCCCGTCCGGCATTGCGCCGTTCATAACAAGTCTGCCGCCCAACCAAAGCACTGAAACAGTAGTAAGGTTCATAAGCAGGGTCATTACGGGCTGCATGCAAATCATAACAAGCATCGCACTCATACCGGCATGCTTTAAATCTCCGTTTGACTTTCTGAATTTTTTTATTTCAAAGTCACGGCGAACAAAGGATTTTACAACGCGTACATTAGTTATGTTTTCCTGTATGTTTGAATTAAGACCGTCGACCTTGTCCTGCATAATTCCAAAGCGCGGAAAACCGATGCGTATAATTATCAACAAGACGGCAAACAGCACGGGAATAGCCACAGCCAGAACTACAGCCAGCGATGGACGCAAAGCTATTGCCATAAACAAGGCACCGATAAGCATGCCCGGAGCACGCAAAAACATACGCAGGAGCATATTTACAAAATTTTGTATCTGTGTCACGTCGTTTGTAAGTCTTGTTACAAGCGAACCCGTAGAAAATTTATCGATATTGGCAAATGAAAAACTCTGTATTTTTGAAAATACATCACGACGCACGTCTGTTGCAAAATTAACCGAAGCCTTTGCACCGAAAAAAGCGCCGCCGATACCACCCGCCATCATTAATACGGCAGTGAGAATCATCAGCGCGCAAGTGCCGGCAACATACTGCCAATTCCCCTTATTTACTCCTTCATTTATTATTTGGGACAGAAATTTCGGCATCAGTACCTCACCAACAACCTCTACAACCATACAAAGCGGTCCTAAGATAAAAAACAGCTTATACGGCTTTACATATTTCATCCATCTTTTCATTGTATTATATCTCTTTCTCCTCTCCGGTCAAATTATTGCGTATTCGTTCAAGATAGCTTAAAAACTGCGACAGCTCAGATTCATCAAATCCACTGAACATACGCTCGTCAACAGTATGAAAAATTGAATGTGACTTTTCTACAAGCTCTCTGCCTTTCCGGGTTATCTCAATACGGTTCTGCCGCATGTCTCCTATAAAGGATGTGCGGGCGATATATCCGCCGTTTTCGAGCTTTTTAATTGTGACTGCAACTGCGGCGGGGCTGACGCCGAACTCGGCCGCAATATCCTTTTGAGACGGAGCCTCACTCCTTTTTGCTAAATTCATTAACATTCTATGCTGAGAGTGATGAACCCCCAGCTCGCTCAAAAGCTGCTCGCACATGTTTCTGTGCATACGCAGCACGCCTGCCATAAGAAGCACTGTCTCGCTTTTCTTTTCCATTGCATTTACCCTTAAAAATTAATTAACGTGTTAATTAAACTGCTAAGTATTATAACAGTATAAAAATTATATGTCAACACAAATTTTATTCTTTTACAATTTGTTAATATGCAAAAAAATTAAATCAGGGTGCCGTAATGTACCCTGATTTATCCATAAAAATCATAATATACCCAATTCATTTTTAACGTGCTCCGTAAGCATGGAAATAAACTGACCGTTGGTAGGATTGTTTCCCGCTTCAACGGAATAGCCGAACATTTCTGTAACCACCGAGTAATCACCGCGCTCCCAAGAACGGCGGACTGCAACGCGTATAGCCCGCTCTACACTGGCAACTGACGTATCATTAAGCTTAGCAAGACGCGGATACAGCTGTTTTGTAAGAGAATAAAGCATTTCACCATCGTGCATTGCAAGCATAACAGCGTCAAAAATATATCTGTATCCACGCATTTTGGTAGGTATACCGAGCAGACGCATATTTTCGCGTATACAATTCACTATCCTGTAATTTTCGTATGAATCAGGATATTGCACGCTTCCTCCCGCCGCCGAATCTTTATCACCGGCAGGCGCCATATCATGCTCCGCCACGTCGCGCAGCTTTTTTCTCTGCTCCGAAAGATAAATAAGCTTTTTATGAAAATTGAGATAGTCAAACGGTACCAGCGAGTAAAAGCTGATATCCCGGCATGAGGACAGCTCTGCAAGCCCACTCACGTTAGAACGGCTCACGACAACAAAAGCGGGGTCAGCCTTACCCAGCTTCTTAACTGTCTCGATAATCTGACATGCATTCAGGTCATACATAAATGCATCGCATATCACAATATCAGGTAAGTATTCATTTATTGCTTCAACACAGTCAAATCCGTACTGCGTTGTCTCGAGCACGTCATACTCAAAGGTCTCTAAAAATTCAGATACAAACCCCTGCGTTTCCTTATCCGAATAACCAACCACAACAGTTATTTCCGACACCTGCATCCTCCGTTTTACTTTTCAACAACTAAAAACGCATTCGGCAGAAAACGCATGCCGTCTGCATCGGAACCGCTTGGGTTGTTTACGATCTCACCCTCATACTGCAAAACAGTGGATGACCCGCCGTCAAGGTTAGCTGCATTATAACATTGCTGTTCTACCATAATTTCCTGTAATGTTCTTATGGATACGCCCGCAGAAGATATGGAACGACCATCAACAACGACAAAAACCACCGTACCGTCACGGCGCTGACCAATCGCTGTTCTGGGAGCAGTGCCCCATCCTCCGTTACCCTCCATCTTGGCAGGCTCACCGTTTATGATAAGAAATGGCGTAAATTCAACCGCATCACGCAATCTCAGCTCGCTGAGCTCGCCCTTGCGGAATTTTCCGAGTATAAGAACATTATCCTCATTAAAACCGACAATATTATACGAACTTTTATTTGGCTGATGGAGTATTTCTCCCTCGGAAACAACAAGTCCCATAGGTATACCGCCGTTGCCAAAGCCGTTTGCGTCACCAAAGCCGCCGGCATTTATACCTGCTACTGCAGACGGGTAGTTCTGCATAAGATACGGCAGCTTTTGACCCTTAACGCCGAAATATTCGGAAACACCGAGAATTACACTGGACGGGTCTGATATCTCAAGCATCCATGCTTTATAGTTTCCCTTGCTGATATTAGTCAGCTTTATTTCGTTTTTCTTTTTACTTGTATCTATACTGTTAGTATCTGTCTGCGTATCAAGGTCAATAACCGTATTTTTACTCATAACATCCTCAATAACCGCCCTGGGATAAAACATCTCGGACAGATACTTATGATTTATTGTAGTTTGCGATGACGTTATAAAATACGTGCGAAAACCGTCCCAGGGACCGTACAGTAAAAAAAGCCCCACCACACCGCAGATAAACCACGTGTACAGCATTGACATTACAAACTTACCTGCGGGACGCTTTGTAAACTTAAGCTTTGTCCCCGAAGGCTGAGCATCTTCCCCCTTATGCAAAAGCTCATCGTTGTCTGATTTATTATTTTTACGTTTCATTTATAATTATTCACCGAAATCCTTTGGTTTGTCCCCTAAGCCGAAATAATAAAGTACCGCATCACAAATACGTGCTGACGCATGACCGTCGCCGTAAGGATTAACAGCCTCCGCCTGCCTGCTGTAAGCAGCCTTATCACGTATGAGTGTATTCGCCATATCTACAATCGTATCAGCATCAACACCGGCGATTTTAACAGTCCCTGCCGTTACCGCCTCCGGACGCTCTGTCTCGGTACGAAGAACAAGCACGGGCTTGCCCAGCGCGGGCGCCTCCTCCTGAAGTCCGCCGCTGTCGGTCATAACCATATAACAGCGATTCATGAGATTGTGCATATCACAGACATCAACGGGTTCTGTCAGAATGATGTTATCCATTCCGCCCAGAATTTCACGCGCCGTATTTCTGACAAGCGGGTTTAGGTGCATAGGATAAATAAACTTAACATCCGCATTATCCCGGGCGAGTATACGCACCGCCCGGCATATCTGCCGCAGCGGCTGACCGAGATTTTCACGGCGGTGAGCGGTGAGAAGTATGTACTTTGCATCGCTGAAATCGATAGCTTCAAGCGCTTCATCGGAAAAATGATAATTATTGCTGACTGTGGTTTTCAGCGCGTCAATTACGGTATTACCGGTGACAAATACATTATCCGATATATTTTCAGAAAGTAAGTTTTTTCTGTTGGCAGCGGTCGGCGCAAAATGAAGGTCCGCAAGACGCGACGTCATTTGTCTGTTCATTTCTTCCGGAAACGGAGACAGCTTATCATAAGTACGCAGTCCCGCCTCTACATGCCCGACACGTACGCCGGCATAAAAAGCGGCAAGCGCGCCGGCAAACGACGTGCTGGTATCACCGTGTACGAGCATAACGTCGGGTTTGGTTTCTTTCAGAATATTCTCCATGCCGGACAGCACATCCGTTGTTATAGTCGTCACTGTCTGTCCGGGACGCATAATATCAAGATTGAAGTCAGCATCGATATTAAACGTATTCATCACCTGCATAAGCATTTCCCGATGCTGACCCGTAAGACAGACGATACTTTCGATATTTTGTCTCTTTTCAAGCTCCTTGATAAGCGGAGCCATTTTTATAGCTTCGGGACGAGTGCCGAAAACACTCATCACTTTAATTTTGTTTGTCATTTTTTATACCTCTGTGAATTTTATGCTTATACATTATAAGCGAACACATAATTACAACAATAAACACTATTATAACAAGCACGATTGCACGCATAAATCCTTCGCCCGCAATCAACACGGCAGTAAGCCCGAGTATGGCTGCAATGGCGTACATAATAGCAACAGCCTGTTTTTGTGTAAAACCAAGGTCAATAAGACGGTGATGCAAATGCGTTTTATCGGCTGCCATCGGAGATTTCCCGTTAAGAACACGACGGATAGATACAAATATCATGTCAAAAATCGGAAGGCCGAAAATAAGAAACGGAATTGCAAACGCAATAATAGCATATGCCTTGAAAAGCCCCATAACAGACATTACCGCCAGTGTATAGCCTATAAACATCGATCCGGTATCGCCCATAAACAGCTTTGCAGGATTATAATTGTACGGAATAAAGCCCAGACACGAGCCCGCAAGAGCTGCCGCAATAATCGCAACGGCAGGAGACTGCAAAAGCACGACAATGACCGTTACGCACACTGCCATTATTGCAGAAACGCCGACAGCCAGCCCGTCCAGTCCGTCTATAAGATTTACGGCATTAAGTATTCCCAAAAGCCAGATTATTGTAACTATATACTGAGCGTAAATATTCAGACTTATATAGGCATTTGCCCCACCGAAAAAATTAGGCAGGCTTGTAATCCGCACTCCGCAGTATACCGGAATTGCCGTAGCAATCAGCTGAAAAATAAATTTTTGAGACGGCTTAAGAGCCAAGACGTCATCAAAAATACCGAGTGCTACGATTATCACAGAGCCTATCAGCATACCCCGTATTTCCTTTGTCATATATTGAGTGCAAAACACAAGCACTGATACGTAAAACCCGGAAAATATAGCCAGACCGCCCAAGCGCGGTATCGGCTTTTTGTGCATGCGGCGCTTATCACGCGGTACGTCTATGGCGCCGATCTTATACGCAAAGTTGCGTGCAATCGGAGTACAGGCAAAGGACAGCACAAGAGCCATAATAAATGCGCCCACCAGAAAAATATAATCAATTTTACCCATTATAAGAAGGTTTCCTTTTTATTAGCTATTTTTTGATAAAGCCTATCTTTTTTTGTACCTTGGACAGCATTTTGGAAGCAAGATATGCCGCCTTTTCTGCACTGTCCGCATATACCTTTTGCAGATAATCCTTATTATTCATTAAATACTCATACCTCTCACGCAATGGCTCCAAACCGTCGGCAACCGCTTCCCCGACGGCAAGCTTAAAGTCACCGTAGCCTCTGCCGTCAAACTGAGATACCGCCTGTGAAACGGTACAGCCTGTCATAACGCTGTAAATAGTAAGAAGGTTGGATATACCCGGCTTATCCTCGGAAAACTCAATTTTATTATCGCTGTCGGTAACAGCACTTTTAAATTTTTTTATTATTGAGTCTCTGCCCTCGATTATACTTATATACGCTTTGGGGTTCGGATCCGATTTACTCATTTTTTTATCGGGCTGAGATAATGACATAACCTTAGCACCAACTGACGGAATGTGACCCTCAGGCACTTTAAAAACGTCTCCGTAAATGCCGTTAAAACGGATTGCAATATTACGCGCCAGTTCCAAATGCTGTTTCTGATCAACACCGACCGGTACAAGATCGGTATTATAAAGAAGAATATCCGCTGCCATAAGCGTCGGATATGTAAATAATCCTGCATTTATATTGTCTGCGTGCTGTTTTGATTTATCCTTAAACTGAGTCATTCTACCCAGCTCTCCGTACATGGTATAGCAATTAAGTATCCATGCAAGCTCCGCATGTGCCGGAACGTGGCTCTGAATAAAAACAAGATTCTTTTCCGGGTCAACCCCGGACGCAAGTACGATAGCAAGCGTCGAGAGTGTGCGTGAACGAAGGTCAGACGGCGTATTGCGCACCGTTATCGCATGCATATCCACGACCGAAAAAATACCGAAGCCAAGCTCTGATACAAGCGGCCAGTTTCTGACGGCACCGATATAATTACCAAGCGTAATAGTACCGCTTGGCTGAATGCCGCTGAAAATAATTTTTTGTTCATCCATTATATTTTACACCTCAGTCTGTTTTGGGTAGATTTCAGTTATACTTTTAAATAATATCATAACTTACGCTATTATACAATAACAAAAGATTAATTTTAAACATTTTTAACAAACATTATATTTTAAAAGCATTTAATAACCTGACTTCAAATAATTGCGCTCTATAAAAATCAGCGCAAAAAACTGCCCGGCATAATGCCGGACAGTTTCATATCACAATTAAATTTAGATTAATAAACAATAGATATTACACAGTTTGCCATATCCAGATTAAGTGTAGCTGTACCGGAAGTAAAATCACCGCCTGAGCCAAGATTACCCATATAATATGTATTCTTATAATACTTCTGACCGCTTACAGTATCCATAAAATAGTCACCCATATCAGATACAGACAGCGTTTTAGGGGCAGTCTTCTTTACATATATAACAGGAGCCTCTGCGCCATTATCGCTTACATCGATAAGATCACCGACTGCAAGTGCCGTTGTCGAATCTACATTATCATAAGAAACAGCAAAAGATGCAGTTTCACCTGATTTAAGACTCTTGGCAGTAATATTATGAGTATTATCGGAAGACGAAATAGATTCAATTATCATCTGGCGGTAATTTGTCTTATAGTTTTCCCATGTGTAAACAAGAGTTCCGCCTGCATCATCAACAATAAACTGATACTCAATAGCATTTTCCGCGTTTTCGCTCTTCTGCAAAATCACATCACCGGGTCTGAAGAACATATGCTCTTTAAGCTCACTGTCATCAACTAATGTATATACTCCGTTTTCATTATTCTTAACACCGGACAACTTTGTCGTACCGGGATTGCAGTAAAGCTTGCCGGCCGATTCATAAAAATTAATAAAATCTCCGACTTTAACCGGGTTGGAAAATATGCAGTCTGATATATGGTATGTCTTGATTTCCTTGCTTGTGCCCGCATAGTAATAGTCATAAACAGAGTAATAGCCTTTATTTATGCCTACAATTTTACCGGGCTTTGATTCCGTAGCAAACACTGTCGCAAGATACTTAGAATCGGAATTTGCCGCCATACATTTAAAACGAAGGTTGGAACGATTGGTTATGCTTGTGGTTTTGCCGATAGCGGAAACCATCGTAACAAGGTCATACTTATCATCTCCGATAGGCCACGGATCGTCATTGAGATACATAAACGTGGAGCTTCCTATCTGGAAAGATGCAGAGCCGCTTGTAACCGAAATGGAGTTACCTGAAGAAATACTTAAATCATCAAGCGGAACAGTTGCAGATACGGTGGAACCTATTGAATATGTAAGTACCTCTTCATCCTCCGTATATGTACCGGAATTATCTCCATCGCGGTATGTAACTGTAATACCGTAGCCGACATAATCTGAAAGATCCTCCCCCAAATCAACATCGGCACCGTTTGAAAGAAGTGTTCCGTTTTTAACATCATATCCGAGTGTCTTGCCGGTAGTGGCACGAATTATAAGGTCAACGCTCGACATATGGAAAACTCTCACGGCCAAAGAATCAAGCGGTTCACCTTCATAGCTTGTATAAACACCCAGCTCGTTGAGCGTCCCATCCGAGGACATGATCGCGTTTGCAAGAGCAATCGCCGCCTGCTTTCTCGTAACGGGACCGTCGCCTGCTTCTATGTCACCGACAAGATCCGCAACAGCATCCGTATAAGAATCGGGGTACGTTGCAGCATCTGGATTTTCTACAAGTCTGAGAACCTTGGCAAGCAGCGTCATAAACTCATTTGCTGTTATCGGATCGGCAGGCTTAAACAATTTCTCTTCAATCTCTGTCGTAACAAGATAATTATCTACCGCCCAGGACACATACGCTTTGAGTATCGACGTTTGCTCGATATCACCGTCATCACCGCTAACGATAAAGTCAATATTAACATCCTCATAAAGCGACGGGTCTATATCGGCGCCGTAAAGCATCTTATAAACCGCAACAACAGCGTCGGCACGGCTGAGATACTGTTCGGGCTGAAAGTCATTGTTCCAGGTGCTTGGCAGAATACCAAGCCTGTCAACAAACTCAATATAAGGCATGGCCTCGTCTTCCATCGGCACGTCATTATACGCAAACGCTGAAAAACACATCGTGCAGACAAGCAGCACGGTGAGAAGCGACGCCATTAAGCTCTTTGCTAATTTCATCATATATTCCTCCTGCATGATACTGTTAAAATTATAATATTAATAGGGTTTTAAGTCAACCGAAGAGAGCTTATTGTAACATAATTGCAACAAACAAGCACAGTTTTCACAAATTCTACGGTGTTTTTTTGTGCATTATCACAATAAAATTTCAAGTGTGTTTTTACAGAGAAAGCAAATATGCATTAATAAAACCGTCAATATCGCCGTCCATAACGGCATTTATATTCCCCGATTCATATCCGGTTCTGTGATCCTTTGCAAGAGTATACGGCATAAAAACATACGAGCGTATCTGCGAGCCCCAGCCTATCTGCATATGCTCGCCCTTTATATCATCTATCTTTTCAAGATGCTCGCGTTCCTTAATTTCCACAAGCTTGGACTTAAGCATTTTCATCGCCATTTCACGGTTTTTGTGCTGCGAGCGCTCATTCTGACAGGCAACTACGACGCCTGTCGGAATATGGGTTATGCGAATTGCGCTTTCTGTCTTATTTACATGCTGACCGCCGGCGCCGGATGAGCGATAGGTATCGACTTTCAAATCATCGTCGCGTATTTCAATTTCGGAATCATCATCCAGTTCCGGCATAACTTCAAGCGACGCAAACGAGGTATGCCGTCTGCCGGACGAATCAAACGGAGATACGCGCACCAGACGATGAACACCGTTTTCCGCCTTGAGATAACCGTAAGCATACATCCCCTCTACAAGAATAGACGCGCTTTTGATGCCCGCTTCATCCCCGTCAAGATAGTCAAGCACCGTCACCTTATAATCATGACGCTGAGCAAAACGTGTATACATTCGGTAAAGCATTTCAACCCAGTCCTGCGCCTCGGTACCTCCGGCTCCGGCATGAAATGTCAATATTGCATTGTTTTTATCGTATTCACCCGAGAGCATTGTTTTGAGTTTTGCCCCCTCAAGCTCCCGCTCGAATTCCGGAAAGCCGGACACAATATCCTCTTCCACGTCCTCAAGCATACCGTCCTCTGCAAGCTCGATAAGCGTAGCAAGATCGTCCGCACGCCGCTCCAACTTTTCATAGTCGGAAATTGTATCCTTGGCATTTTTAATTTCCTGAGAAACTTTCTGAGAGCGCTCCATGTCATTCCAGAAACCGTCCTGCGCGGTGAGTTCCTCATCCGCCCTGAGCTTTTCCTTAACGGCATCAATCTTTAAAGCATCGTACAGATTTGTCATATCCTCACGGAATTTATTGAGCCGCATCTTGTAATCATCAATTATTATCATAAAATCTCCCATTTGCGGTTATTTTTATACTTTTAATATTATATAATCGCCGTAATATTTTGTCAACAGCGGCAAAACACCTCAGACAAAAAATAAAAATTGTTCGCCTGTATTTACATTGCCGGAAAAATATAGTATAATTAAATGGATATATAATTAATAAAATACAGGTATTAAATTCACTCTGTACGGAGGCGTTTTAATTGAAGACAAAGCACTCGCTGATATTTACACTCGCCGCTGCGGGCATATGCGTCGTATTGCGGATAATGCAATATTTTTTTGTAATAGACGCAAACGGATATTTCAGACCGGAAAGTACCGCACACACAATACTTATATATATATTGTACGCCGTCATGGCTCTGGTCGCGGTCACGGCGCTCATCATTATGCTTATCGGAAGCCGCGAGCGCATGGGAGCGGATGTTTTCAAAAATAACGCTTCGGGGCTTTTAATGCTCGCCGCCGCCGTACTGATGACAGTGGATTTCGGAGTATGCGCCGGAAAAATGCTTCAGACCTCAGTTCCCGACATTTCGGCCTTATTTGAGCTGCTGACCGCAATATACTTTGCAGTGCTCGGCTATAAAATACTGAGTGGCAGCCGTATCGGCAGAGCTGCTGCCATCGGACTTTTTGCACCTGTATTCGTAATCGTATTTGCAGTGACAGAATTTTTCGGCTCGTTTGAAAAAGTGCATGTCAGCGAGACAAAATTTAATATGCTCGCAATCTGCGCAATGGCGCTCTTTGTCGTCACCGTCACTTTGCTGTTTGCCGGAAATGCGGTAACTAAAAAACGGCTTACCGCAGTTTGCATGCTGTACACGGTGATTTCCTCCCCTGCATCCGTGGCAGGTCTTATCGCACTTATTACCGGTGAAATCGCGGCAGAATCGCCCGTTCGTTTTACTCTCAAAGCTCTGATAGAAATTATATTTATTGCGCTTGCGATAATTGCACTGACAAGAATCGACCGCTGTGTACCGAGTACAAATGATACAGATGCTCAGCAAATTACTGATATCAATTCAGATATAACAAAAAACGATTGTAAAGGAGAAAACTGCAATGGTTAAGATTATCGCACACAGAGGCTCATCGGGAGATGCCCCCGAAAATACAATGTACGCATTCAGAAAAGCCGTTGAAGACGGTGCAGATGCCATTGAAACGGACGTCAGAAAAACAAAGGACGGCGTACTTATAATAATGCACGATTCAACTTTGAAGCGCGCTGCGGGGGACGATTACGCAGACTTTGACGTAACGCAAAAAACTTACGACGAAATAAAGGACATTGACATCAGTTCGAAAAATTTTCCGAACCTGCCTGTTCAGCATATTGCAAGGCTGTCGGATCTGCTAAAGCTTGTAAAGGAAACGGGAATAGAGGTCAACATTGAAATTAAGGGCAATCAGAAAACGGACGACGGACTGGAATACGACATCGTTGAGATGGTAAAGCAGTACGATGTAGAGGATAAAATATTTTATTCCTGCTTTGACCACACAATACTTGCAAATGTACGCAAAGCCAATCCCGACGCCAAGGTTGCGCCGCTGTACAGCTCTGCGCTTTATAAGGTACATGACTATGCGAAAACCTTCGGCGCTTTTGCAATACATCCTGAATTCAAATCCGGTTTTCTTCGCGGTGATTTTAAAGCCGCCCGTGAAGCAGGGCTTGAAATAAATGTCTGGACCGTAAATCATGACGAAGATGCACAGAGGCTTGTAAAATCAGGTGTGACAGGTCTTATAACCAATTTTCCCAAACAGATTCGCCGCGCAGTTGAACAAATGTAAAAATAAACGCGGGAATAATTGCCGTTTTTTACTGCAAACTAATGATACGGCGCTGCGGTGCAGCGCCGTATCATTTAGAATGAGGTTGCAGTATGAAACGTTTTTTAATGCTTGCCGCCGCAGTGGCACTGTGCGCTTTTACGGTATACGCACTATATAAGGTAGATATCAACACTAAAAATATAGCCGGTTTTTTGGACTCGAATGTTTTCTTTGATATTCAAAGCGAAAACGGACAAACCGTAATAACCATACTAAACGAAAAAATCAGACTGAGGTAAAAATGAGCCAAGAAAACATACGTAATTTCTCTATAATTGCACATATAGACCACGGAAAAAGCACAATAGCCGACAGACTGCTGGAGCTTTGCAATGCAGTAACAACCCGAGAAATGGAAAATCAACTCCTTGACAACATGGAGTTGGAGCGCGAACGGGGAATAACGATAAAAGCACGCGCCGTGCATCTTAACTACAAAGCGCTAAACGGCAAAATGTATATGATAAACTTAATAGATACGCCCGGACATGTGGATTTCAACTATGAGGTTTCCCGCGCGCTTGCTGCCTGTGAGGGTGCCGTGCTCGTTGTCGATGCCTCGCAGGGTATAGAGGCACAGACTCTTGCCAATACATACATTGCCATTGACAACAATTTGGAGCTTGTGCCGGTTATCAATAAAATCGACTTGCCGGCTGCCGATCCCGCAAGATGTATACACGAAATCGAAGATATAATCGGCATACCCGCAGAGGATGCACCGCAGGTATCCGCCAAAATGAATATCAACATGCAATCCGTTTTGGAAGCGGTTGTTAATAATATCCCCGCGCCGGCAGGAGACGAAAACGCCGCGCTGTCCGCACTCATTTTTGACAGCTTTTACGACAGCTACAAAGGGGTTATCGTATATATCCGAATGATGGACGGCACACTTAAAACAGGCGACAGGATTAAAATGATGGCAACGGGCGCCGAGTTTGAGGTGGTTGAATGCGGATTTATGCGACCGCTCGGTCTGGAACAGACGGGAGTATTGCGTGCCGGTGATGTCGGATACTTTACTGCCTCTATCAAAAATGTTGAAAACACACGTGTAGGAGATACCGTTACCCACGCCGACAAGCCCTGTTCCGCTCCGCTGGCAGGATATAAGGAATGTACGCCGATGGTATTTTCCGGTATATATCCCGCCGACGGCGCAAAGTACGATGACTTGAAAGATGCACTTGCAAAACTCAAGCTGAACGACGCGTCGTTCATGTTCGAGCCGGAAACATCGGCAGCGCTCGGATTCGGATTTCGCTGCGGATTTTTGGGCCTTTTGCACATGGAGATTATTCAGGAGCGCATCGAGCGCGAATTTATGCTGGATATTATCACGACGGCACCGTCCGTTTCATACCATATTAAATACACAGACGGAAAATGTGAATATATTTCAAACCCGACAAATTATCCCGACCCTGCGCTGATTGCCGAAACGTCGGAGCCGTACGTAAATGCGGATATAATTGCACCCGAAGAGTTCGTGGGAAACATAATGGAGCTTTGCCAGGAGCGCCGCGGCATATTTAAAAATATGACATATATAGACACAGGACGTGTAAACATTCATTATGAGCTTCCGCTGGGCGAAATTATATATGACTTTTTCGATACACTCAAATCGCGCACGCGCGGTTACGCCTCTCTCGATTATGAGCTGTCAGATTATAAACCGTCCAAGCTTGTAAAGCTGGATATCCTTCTGAGCGGTGAAATCGTAGACGCGCTTTCATTCATAGTTCATACCGACAAGGCTTACCCGCGGGCAAGAAAAATGGCCCAAAAGCTGAAAGAACATATCCCGCGCCAGCTTTTCGAGATACCGATACAGGCAGCGGTAGGCGGCAAAATTATTGCGCGCGAAACCGTGAAAGCTTTGCGCAAAGACGTACTTGCAAAATGCTACGGCGGTGATATCACAAGGAAGAAAAAACTGCTTGAAAAACAAAAGGAAGGCAAAAAACGCATGAGAAGCCTCGGCAGCGTGGAGGTGCCGCAGGAGGCATTCATGGCTGTTCTAAAGCTGGACAGCGATAAATAACGTCCATTTTTATACAGGGTATTATAATATGACAATATCAGTAAAAGGAATAACGACAAGCGCTGTAATTGCAGCGGCATACGTTGTGCTTACACTGCCGTTTGCTTCGGTAGGCTTCGGTCCCGTACAGTTTCGCATTGCAGAGGTATTCACTGTTTTACCGTTTCTGTCGCCATATGCAATTTTAGGAAATTTTATAGGCTGCTTTGTATCAAATATGTTGTTTTCAACACCGCTTGATATGGTAGTAGGCAGTCTTGCAACACTTTTAGCGGCATTTCTTACATATAAATGCAAAAACGTATATACAGCGGCTCTGCCGCCTGTTATAGTAAACGCTCTTATTATAGGCACAATGCTTGCCGTAATCAGCGACGGATTTACGCCTATATTGCTTTTAAGCTATATAGGAAGCATAGCTCTGTCGCAGTTTATTGTCTGCTTTGTTTTGGGAATACCGTTTATAAAGCTTTTGCAAAGATATAAACTGGACAAGCTTATGAAATAATATAAAACAACAGGAGTAACCGAAAAACAGTTACTCCTGTTATTTTAATTCAATTATTTTATCGGCTATATATATATCCCCGTCATCATGTGTGACAAACATAACCTGACGTCCGTCCGCCGCCAAAAGCTCAAGCATACACCTGCGGTTTTCGGCATCCAGTGCGGAAAAAGGCTCGTCCAGCAGCAGAAGCTCTCCATCATAGGCAAGAGCACGCGCAAAAGACACGCGCTGTTTCATACCTCCCGACAGCTGACCCGGATACTTATCAAATTCGCTTATTCCGACGCTTTCAAGAATCCTTTCGGCATAGCCGGAATTTTTGTCACAGTCATGCAATACCGCCGTTATGTTCTCCCGTGCGGTAAGCCACGGAAAAAGCCGCGGTTCCTGAAACATAACCGAAATTTTTTTATCACAGACAAAGCGACCCTTGCACGGCTTTACAATTCCGGCGGCAACCGACAAAAGAGTTGTTTTGCCGCATCCCGACGGTCCCTTTACGACAATTATGCGGCTTTCGGAAAGCTCCGCACTGAAACCGTCCAATACTGTTTTATCTCCGTATTTTACCGTTACGTTCTCAAAGCACAACATTGTTTACACGCCCTGCCTTTCATAACGCCTGCCTGCCCGTGAAAGAGCGGCACAGATTACATTTTCTATAATTACGCTTAAGACTATTACAACTGCGCTCCATGCAAACAGATCGGTAGTTTCAAGATACATTTTGCTGCCGTAAATCATTTTGCCGATGGAAACGGCCGGCACAGCCAGAACCTCTGCAGCAACGCCCGCTTTCCATGCAAGCCCCAGCGACGAGCGGCAGGCAGACAAAAAATACGGAAAAACAGACGGTATGTATAAAATCCGTATCTTTTTCCAAAAACCAAAGCCAAAGCTGCGGCAAACCTGCAAAAGACCGCGGTCAATCGCAAATATTCCCCCGCTGACATTGGAGTGTACAACGGGCAAAGCAATAAGAACCGTTATAAAAATCGGCAGAATATTGCGGTCAAGCCACAAAAGCGCAAGCATTATAAACGACGCAACCGGAGTAGCCTTGACAATATTTATCACCGGCGCTATAACGGCGCGCGCAAGACTGAAGCGGCAGCAAACAACCGCAGTAAGTACACCCAAAACCAATGCGGCAAAAATACCGAGCAATATACGCAAAAGCGATATCCCTGCCGTCTGCCAAAACTGTGATGTTCCGCTCAAATCGACAAGCCGTTTTGCAACGCTCACCGGACCGGGCAGCAAAAGCGGACTGGCAACCGCAATCGAAGCTGCCTGCCAGACCGCCAGCCAAAACAGTGCAGATATTAAATTTACAATAAGTTTTTTTTTCAACTATCCTAAATAGTAAATATCATCAGAAGGCACAGCACCGCCGACAGATTTTGAGTCGGCATCAAACATTATATTAAAGAAAGTACTCAGCGATTTTTTCATGCTGTCCCCTGAAATATAGCACAGATTACAGCCAGGTATCGCCTTTTGGGCAACTGCAGCTTTCTCAAAAATTCCGTGCTCGGCAATCATTTCGGACGCCTCCTTGGGATTTTCGTTTACAAATGTGACAGACGCACTGTACTCCTCCAAAAATTTATTGAGTTCATTCGGATTTTCCTCGGCAAATTTCTTGGAAACCACAATACAGCCCTGCATGAGCGAATCCTTTTGAGCAACCTTATCCCATTCGGCAGTCAGGTCAAGCGCCGTGTTCAGTTTATCATTTGCCGATTTTGCTATTGTAACCATCGGTTCGGGAAGAACCGCAAGCTCAACCTTACCGCTTGCAACCGCTGTACGCAGGTCTGCAGGGGCATTATAGGTGAAATCAAGAGTTATATCCTCTCCCACCTTCAAACCGTTTTTCTCACAGAGATAAGCTGTGATATACTCAGGATTGGAGCCCTGACCGGGGACATAAAGAGTTTTGCCCTTGAGATCTGAAAAGCTCTTTACTGTATCACCGTTTTCAACAACATACAAAACACCGAGAGTATTTACAGCCGCGACCTTAACTCCGCCCTGCGTTTTATTATAAACCACAGCCGCAGCGTTTGTAGGCAGTGCGGCGATATCGACGCTTCCGTTTATAAGTGCGGCATTGACGGCAGATGCGTCACTCTCTACAGAAAACTTATAGTTAAGTGCGGCGGTACCGTTCTTACTGTCGTCAATGAGCTTTGCAGCCCCAAAACCCGTTGTGCCGTTCAGCACCATAACAGAGATTTCCTTTTCAGCATCATACGCCGGCGCTTTTTCAGCACATGATACAAGCGAAAGTGCCATAACCAATACGGTTATAATCAAAAACAGTCTCTTTTTCATTTCAATTTCCTCCTAATATCTTTCAATTATATTTTGACGGTTGAGTATTGTTATATCATTACCGTCCCGTAAAATACATCCGTCAGACACCATCTTATCGAGCGCACGGTAAAGAGATGCCCGGCCGATACCGAGCATATCGGAAACAGATGTAAGATTAACGGGCAGGCGCAGTCTGTCCTCTCCGAACGAATCAAGAAACAGCGCAAGCTTTCGTTCCGCACTGCCGGCAGTAAGATAGGTTATTTTTTTATTGAGATAACCTATCCTTCCGCTTAAAAACGAAATATAACCGTACATAAACGAACTGTCGTTTTCAAGCATATACCGCACTGTTTCTTCATCAAAAAACAGAACCTGCGACTCACCTTTGGAAAAAACGCGGCTTATCTGTCTTTCCGTTGCAAAAAGCCCCGCGACACCGCATACCTCACAGCTGCCGATTCTGCGCAAAAGCAGCCGACGACGACTGTCACTCGAATATGCATTTGCGCTGCCGCTAAGCAAAACCGCAAGACTTTTGCAAATCTCAATTTCCTGACCAGAACTGTATCTTGCAGTCCGCGCGTTTTTAAGCGCATAAAGCAAAATATCGCTTTTTATATCCGCAAACAATCGAACCTTTTTAATTTTTACAAGATACTTTTGTTCTTCCATTCTCAACCTCAAAATTGTATCATATGAGACATATATATAATAATACCAAATAAGTCGTTTGTCAATATTGACTTGATAAAATTTAAGAGATATAATATTCAGCATGAAAATAAACAGAAAAACAAAGGGAATAATCTGCATTATCGCAGCAGCGTTCGGCTTTTCGCTGATGTCGGTTTTCGTACGGCTTGCGGGAGACCTGCCGTCTTTTCAAAAGGCATTTTTCAGAAACTTAATCGCACTTATTTTTATGGCAGGCGCGCTTTTTAAAAAGAAATCAGGTTTTTTGCCGCAAAAAGGCAACGGGCTTTACCTGCTGGGACGCTCACTGTTCGGCACGATCGGAATTATATGCAATTTCTACGCAATAGACAGGCTGGTACTTGCCGACGCCAATATGTTAAACAAGCTTTCTCCGTTTTTTGCAATAATTTTTTCGGCTCTGCTGCTGAAGGAAAAGCCGAACATTATACAGCTGGGCGGGGTAATTACTGCCTTTGCGGGAATGCTTATGATAGTTAAGCCGGGATTCACGGGAATGTCGTTTTTCCCGGCAGCTATCGGAACGCTGGGCGGAGCGGGAGCAGGCATTGCGTACACGTTTGTCAGGAAGCTCGGCAGCCGAGGCGAGGACAGCACCAAAATAATCTTTTGGTTTTCTGCATTTTCCACCGCAGTATGTCTGGGATTTATGCTGATACCCGGAAATTTTGAAATTATGAGCGCACGACAAATTCTGTTTATGTGCCTTGCAGGACTCTGTGCGTGTATAGGTCAGTTCGGAATAACAAACGCATACATTTTCGCACCGGCAAAGGAAATTTCGGTATACGATTACTCGCAGGTAGTTTTTGCAGCGCTGCTTGGATTTATTCTTTTCGGACAGATACCGGATTTGTTCAGCATTTTTGGATACATTCTCATATGCGGTGCAGGCATTGCAATGTTTTTTTACAACAAAAGGAGGATGCATAATTGACAATTTTGATTTCCGGCTGCTCACACACCGGCAAAACCTGTCTTGCACAGCGACTGCTTGAAAAATACAAATATCCCTATATTTCAATAGACCATCTCAAAATGGGGCTTATTCGCAGTGGACAAACAAAACTTACTCCGGAAGATGACGATAAACTGACCGAATATCTATGGCCGATAGTCAGGGAGATGATTAAAACCGCCGTTGAAAATGAGCAAAATCTGACAGTCGAGGGGTGTTATATACCGTTTGATTTCAAAAAAGATTTCACGGGCGAGTATGCAAAGCATATACGCCATGTCTGCCTTGTAATGAGCAAAAAGTATATAGAAGCACATTTTGAGGATATAATAAATCATGCAAGCGATATCGAGCTGCGGTTGGACGATTCATGGCTTTCAAAGAGAGAGCTCATTGCGGAAAATGAGTACAATCTTGAAATGTGTAAGAAATACGGCTGCGAATACATTTTAATAGATAACAAATATGACGTTGATTTAACACTATAAAAGTTAATTCCCATAAAATATAAAAGGACGCCAAAAGGAGACACTCCGTAAGGAAGTTGTCTCCCTTGAGCTTTTGTAAGCAAAAAACGGCGGCAGGAAAAGCAATTTTCCTTGCCAACGTTGGTTTAATTTTCGTCTTCATCGTTAGACCAACCGGATATAATATGCAATTCGCCCGAATCCAAATCCATTGCCATATTATCTCCCATTCTCATCAATAAATCTCCGTCAGAATCTATTGCCATATTGTCGGAGATAGAATGAGCAAAATCGCCGTCCTCGAAATCAAATAAATGCTTACCCATATAGCACCTCACTCGAAAAATTAATAATCATATTTGTTTATTTCTAAAACTCTGAAAGTCGCTTTTTTGAATTGATTTAATTTTTCTTGATCTACGTATTCAAAAGCTTTCAAATATATCTCTTGTCCGGCACCTAACCTATCAGCGTAAATCATATCTGTTTCAATTCTTGCACCATTTGTATCTACTGCTTCAATTGTTATGTAATAGGTGCATTGTTTTTCAGCTTTGTTTTTTACTGTAATATCAAGGGTTGTTTCGGAAAAGTATCCATTATTAGTTACTTTGAATTCTCCAAAAGAAACATCAACATATTTTTCTAAAATTTCATCTGTCGTTTCTTCTCTAAATGTATCACCAATTGCAAGTATATTAGATTCAATATCATTTGATATGTTGGTGAAAAGCGTAGCAGCAAAAACGACATACAGAATCACAAGAATAATGGATAAAACGATTTTAGTTATAAAGCCAATCAAAGCACCTTTACCTGCCGATTTGGCTCGTTTAGGTTTCTTTCCTTCATATATTAGAAAAAGGATTAAACCAACAATCGGAATAAAAAATCCCAAGATAGCAAACCCAAAACTTGATTGATCATCAACCTCTTTGTTATCAAATCTTGTTCCACAGTTGATACAGTATGTAGCCGAATCATCTATGTTCTTCCCGCAACTTCTACAATACATTTAATTTCCTCCCATTAGTATTTATTGAAACGTGGCAATTGAGAAATCAATGCTTTAATTTCAGTATCGCTTGTTTCTACATCAGCATAAATACTCAATTCATAAAAATCTTCATCTTTGAAGTTTTTTAAAGCACCAAGCTCATTACAAATATAATAATTACTAAAATCTATGTTGGTAGCTTTCTTTCGGTTATAGTCGATGCCAAATTTCAATATTGCATACGCTCTTTGCTTATATTTATCTAAGTTCTTCAAAGCGTGTCTCAAGCAATTATTAATTATCGGATTGATAGAATAATATGTAATAGATTGAACTTGTTTTTTGCGCTTAGCAATATTGCCCAATTCAAAAACATACTTTTTTTCTTCAAATATAGATTCGAAAATATCTTCATTATCCAATATTAATTCTAAAAAATCATTGTTGGCGAAAATACAACTACCAACATCATAGTAACCGCAAGCAAAAAACATATAATAGGAATCATAGATACTATTAAACAATTCAACATCGTTCATACTCGCTACAAGACGTGCGAATTCTACACTATTTTCAAAATTAATCCAAGTTGCTCCCTTGTCTTTTCTGAATTCAAATTGATTATGATACATTTTTAATTTTATTCCATACTCTTCGTGAAGATATCTCACTCCATTGACCGAATGGTATTCAACAACATAATCTAGAAAGGTTTTGCCAAATTCATCTGTTTGAGTAATGATAGGTTTTCCGTCGCATGCCAGTAACAGATCAAATTCATTTTTGTATAATTGCGGATCGTCTAAATACGCGTAATATCTAAACCCTTTGTTAAATGGCACGTTTTCTTTTTCTACAGGTAGTTTATATGCGTTTTTATCCATTAATCGTGCCAATGACACACCAAATATTTTTTCTAAAGGAATAATAAATTCATATTTAAGCGGACGCTCACCCTTTAACATTTTTGAAAAATTAGATTTTTCTCTATTTGCAAATTCGTATGTATCTTGACCTTTAATACCTAATTCGTGTGCAATATCCACCAACAAATGACTATACATTTTTATTCCCTTTAAATTCATATAATGGTCGATGTTTTTCTTTAAATCATTCACAGTCTCAGCCCCCTTTTTCTACATTATAACACATCATTTTAAGAAATGATAGTCATATTAGACAACTTTTTTTGTCCTTTTTGACGTAGCGTAAAAAACAGGTTAAAAATCATACAGTCATATTTGACAACTTAGTAAGACCACCATCAGAGAGTCCACTAACAGCTTTGCTCAGAGTATCTGAGAAAGTGTCATAGTGGGTTACACACTTTGAAAAGGTGTGTAACAAAAAACGGCATAGCCAATGGCTACACCGCTTAACGAAATCAATTATTCAGTTTAGATACAAGAGCCACCTTGGGGCACCTTCCTTACGGAGGGTGCCCCAAAAGCGTCCTTTTATATTATTTTTTTCGTTTTTTCGGTTTCGGAACACATAGGTGCGGTTCAAGGCAGTTTAGCACCTCATGCGCCAGCCCTCGGTTTTCGATATCGAGTATATACCGTTCCTTTGCTCCGTCATAGGGTATACCGCGCTCGGCGTCCTGCAAAAGGTGCGCAATACTGTCATGAACCGGCGCAAACACGGTATCATCACAAACAAGTAGCGCCGGCTTATCATTTATATAGACCATATACTCGCCGAACATTTTTCGGTAACGTATTTCACCGCCGCAGCCATGCAGCTGCTCGCACACAAATTCAATATACTCCTTTGACGTAGCCATAGTTTTTATTTTTCCTTGCCGATAAATTTCAAAGCGCCTGTCGGACATGCGTCAACGCATGCGCGGCAGTCGGCGCAGCCGCGAATAATCTCATCGTCCTGAAACTCGGGACGGATTACCGTCTTAAACCCGCGGTCAACAAGCCCCAAAATGCCTTTGCCCGCAACTTCGCGGCACTCACGCACACAGAGATTACACAATATACACTTGCCCTGATCGCGCTCGATAACACGCAAATTTTGTTCTACAAAGCTCTCATGCTTCTGACCCTCGAAACGCTTTGCGTCAAGCTCGTACATATTTGCATATTTTATAAGTTTACAGTCATTATAGTCGTGGCATCCGCACTCAAGGCAGCGCTTTGCCTCGGCACGCGCCGCTTCATCCGAAAAGCCGAGGTTTACCTCTTTGAAATCACGGCGCCGCTCATTTGCGGGACGCGTCGGCATTTTCGCGCGCGGGCATTTTTCATGAACGGTAAAATCTATATCGTTCACATCACGCTCCGACACAAACGGTTTTCTGTACGGCGTTTCCATACCGAGCAGATATCCGTCAATCACCTTGGCAGCCTTATTCGCCTCGCCGATAGCGGCAATGGCAATAGACGCGCCGCGGTTGGTAGCGTCACCCACGGCAAACACGCCGGGAAGCGACGTGGCAAAAGTATGCTCGTCTGCGCTGATTATGCCGCGGCTGTTAAGCTCCAGTTCCTCTAATCCGCTGACATTTACCTTTTGACCGATAGCACATATTACGCTGTCCACGGGCAGCGTCTCAAACTTACCATCAACCGGAACAGGCGAGCGGCGGCCCGAAGCATCCGGCTCACCAAGCTCCATTACCTGAAGCTTTACGGCGGTTACTTTGCCGTTTTCCCCTATAATCTCGGCGGGATTGGTGAGGAATTTGAAGGTTACCCCCTCCTCTATTGCCTCCTCAATCTCAATATCCTCCGCCGGCATCTCATCACGGGTGCGGCGATAAATTACATATACGTTTTCGGCTCCTGCGCGCACTGCGGTGCGACACGCGTCCATAGCGGTGTTTCCTCCGCCCACAACGGCAACGTTTTTACCCAGACCCGACGGCTGGCCGAGTGCGATTTTACGCAGAAATTCAATTCCGCCCATAACGCCATTCAGCTCCTCGCCCTTGCAGCGAAGACCCATATTGCTCCATGCTCCGACGGCGACAACAACGGCGTCATACCTTGACCTGATATCGGCAAGTGTAAAATCAACACCTATTTTTACATTATTTAAAAGCTTAACGCCAAGTGATTTGATTTCCTCGATCTCACTGTCCAGCACAGCTTTCGGCAGGCGGTACTCCGGAATACCGTAGCGCAGCATTCCGCCCATCTTAGGCATCGCATCATTAACCGTAACGGCATGACCCGAAAGCGCAAGATAGTAAGCCGCAGTAAGACCTGCGGGACCGCCGCCGATAATACCTACGGTTTTGCCGCTTGCTGCCTTTGCCTTCGGAATAACTGGCGTTTTGGAATTGCGCACGTTGTCCGCCGCAAAATATTTCAAAAACGCAATAGATATCGGTTCTTCAACATGCGCGCGGCGGCAGGCAGTCTCGCACGGGTGTGGGCAGACCCTGCCGATAGAAGACGGCAGAGGAATTTTTTCCTTTATTATTTCAACAGCGCGGCGGTCGTTGCCCTGTGCGATAGCCTTAACATAACCCTGACAGTCGGTACCGGCGGGACAGTTGAGCGAGCAAGGCCCTTTACAGTCGCCCTCATGATCACTCATGAGCAGCTCCAGCGCAATTTTGCGAACCTTTACGACGCGCTCCGACTCGGTAAAATACACGGCGCCGTCAGCAGCGACAGTCGAGCAGGCGCGCATAAGCTTGGGAGAGCCCTCCATCTCGACAATACAGATTCCACATGCGCCGTAGCGTTTTACATTATAGTGATGGCAAAGCGTCGGAATAACTATACCGTTTGCGGCGGCAATATTCAAAACGGTATCGCCGCGGCTGCCGGTACAAGCCTTGCCGTTTATAGTAACAGTAATTTTATCCATAGCTTATCTCCTTACCTGACCTTTATCGCGCCGAAACGGCAAAGCGTCACGCACTGACCGCACTTTATGCAAACGTCGCGGTCAATTTCATGCGGCGATTTGAGAGTGCCCGAAATTGCGCCCGCAGGGCACTTTTTCGCGCATAGCGTGCAGCCGCGGCACTCATCCTCATCTATCGAATAGGTCAGAAGCTCACGACACTCGCCGACAGGACAGCGTTTTTCGTTTATATGAGCCTCATACTCATCGCGAAAATAGCGGATAGTGGACAATACGGGATTGGGCGCTGTTTGACCGAGACCGCACAGCGCGCCGTCCTTGACTCCGCCGCACAGCTCTTCTAACAGCTCGATATCTCCGGGCTTGCCGTCGCCCTTTGTTATACGTGTAAGTATTTCCAAAAGACGCTTTGTACCGATACGGCAGTGAACGCACTTACCGCAAGACTCCTTGGCGGTAAAGTCCAAAAAGAATTTCGCCATACCCACCATACATGTGGTATCATCCATGACCACCATGCCGCCCGAGCCCATAATAGCGCCCGTTGCCGCAAGCTCTTTATAGTCGATTACGGTATCAAATTTATCAAAAGGCACACATCCGCCTGACGGTCCGCCAAGCTGAACCGCCTTGCACTGTCTGTCTCCGCGAATGCCACCGCCGATATCATATATAACATCGCGGATTGTCATGCCCATGGGTACCTCGACAAGTCCGCCGCGCTTAATTTTACCCGTCAGCGCAAACACCTTTGTACCCTTACTGTTTTCAGTACCCATTGCGGCAAATTTATCGCCGCCGTTTAAAATTATCCAGGGAACGTTTGCAAAAGTCTCAACATTATTGATGTTGGACGGCTGATCGTTATAGCCGCACTGTGCAGGAAACGGGGGTTTTAGACGCGGCATTCCGCGCTTGCCCTCAAGGCTCTCGATAAGCGCTGTCTCCTCACCGCAGACAAACGCACCCGCGCCGGCCTTTATGCGCATATCGCAGCTAAAGCCGCTGCCGAGAATGTTTTCACCCAGGTAGCCATGCCTGCGCGCCTCATCAATCGCCGCTTCAAGGCGAACGATAGCGAGCGGATATTCAGCGCGCACATACACAATCATCTCCTGCGCGCCGATGGCATACGCACCTATAAGCATACCCTCGATAAGGTTATGCGGATCACTTTCGATAACCGCGCGGTCCATAAACGCGCCGGGATCGCCCTCGTCAGCGTTGCAGATGAGATATTTAGGCGTACTTTCAGATGCACGCGCCGCGTTCCACTTAAACCAAGTCGGAAATCCGGCGCCGCCGCGCCCTGCAAGCCCGGACGCTTTTATTTCCTCAATGACAGCCTCGGGAGTCATACCGAGTGCGCGTTTTATCGCCTTATAGCCGTCCCGCTTTATGTAGTCGTTTATGTCCGTCGGGTCAACAATGCCGCAATTCCGAAGTGCAATACGCGTTTGCTTATCGAGAAAGCTTTTGTCCTGAGCTGTTATTTCAAGGCTGTCAAGCGGCGAAAGATCACCGCTTTCAACAGCATCAGCAATTATCTGCGCGTCGCTCTCCTTAACCCTGACAAGCCGCTTTTTGAGTGTATCTCCGTCGTAAATATCAACTATCGGCTCCAAAAAGCACATACCGATACATCCAGTAATACCAAGGTTGACGCAATTCAAATTTTTAAGAGATTCATATACCTTATGAGCGCCGGCTGCGATACCGCAGCTGCCCTCACCGACAACTATTCTCATTCTTTCTCCTCCTTTGCATAAAGACCGTCGATAATCTCAACCGCCTTTTGAGGGGTGAGCGACCCATAGGTCTCACCGTTTATCATCATGACAGGCGACAAACTGCAGCAGCCCAGGCACGCCACATTTTTAAGTGAAAACATACCGTCCGCCGTAGTGTCTCCGTCCGTAATACCAAGACGCTTACAAATGGCGCTTTCAATTCTCTCCGCGCCGTTTACATGACATGCCGTGCCCTGGCAGAGCATTATAAGATACTTGCCGACAGGCTTTAATCGAAACTGCGTATAAAAGGTCGCAACACCCATAACCTCCGCAGGGGTTGTACCCATAACGGATGCTACATGATAAATGACATCCGTGGGAAGATATCCGTAAATCTCCTGAGCTTTCTGCAGTACGGTTATAAGACTGCCGGGTACGTCTTTATATTTATCCAGCACATTTTTCAAAAGCGAAAGATCGCTTTTTGCGTGTGCGCATTTACAGTTTTTCATTTAAATTCCCCTTTGTATGTTATTCATTTTATTTTATCATACATAAAAAAGCATTGTCAATAAAAACACAACAATAAGGAATCAATTTCCTGAATGACTTAAATAAATAAAAATATCGGCGTAAATATTGTACATAAAGCAAACAGTATATTTGTTGTATTTTAACAAAAAATTTTAAATTTCCTATTCTGTATTTACATTTGAAGCTTTTAAGATATAATGATAGTAGAAAGCTTCCAAATAATGTAATTAATTCACAGGAACTATATATTTGAGGAGGTAAAAAGTATGGTATTAAAAAAGAAACAAATCAAAAAAGTTTTAACAGCAGCATCTATTCTTTTAATATTTGTAGCAGTGACAAATACCGCCGGAGCTTATAGTTTACACCCGGGTAAACTAAGCAAAGGAATAAAAAATCAAACTTATTACGTTGGACTGACAAATTCACGCTATTCAAACGCATGTGTTGCAGGAGTGAATAACTGGAATTATGCCGTACAAAACACTCCGCTTACAAGTTCACTCGGATTTTCATTTACAAAATCATCAAAAATCACGGGAAGTACTATACGCTTTTGGGGTGAAAAACTTGCAGTAAGTAACGCCGTTGCCGTAACTAAATATTATAATATAGACAGCAGTTGGAATGCCGTACCTGTGACTAATCACGGGAACAGAGATTACGCAGATGTTATCTTTAACCTGAATGTTACGGACAGCAATGCAAGCGTGTATAACACAACCTATTTAACATCTACAGCCGGTCACGAGATAGGACATGCGCTTGGTTTATACCATAACGAAAATGATAACGGAACACTCATGTATCCGTATCACAACACACGCACAGCACATAGTCCGACTTATGATGAGGTGCAGGGCATTTGGCAACAATATAAGTAAAGGAGAAAAACTATGAAAAAACAAATTCAACCGTTATTGGCGTCTATATGTATAATTTCAATACTGTTTGCCGGCTCATGTTCTAAGGCTCCTGCGAAAACAGACAATAACATTTATTATCCTAACCCAAGCGTTAAAAATCTGACAATGGACGCAGAGTTCAGCCACATGCATGAAAGTCTCCAAGATTTATATAACGACTCAAGCTTAATTATTATCGGCGAAGTCATAGATGAAGGTGAAATTGATCCTCAGTATTTTTACTCGGCAGTTTCTGCAGATGTAAGCATAAGCAAAATTATAAAAGGTGATAAAAACACTGGAGATATTATTACTATTGCAGAGGCCGGAGAGCGTGATATTGAGCCCGGAAAAGACTGGTCTGTTGCAGGCGTACCGCTGTTGAAAAAAGACATGAAGGTTTTGCTCTTTCTGAAAGAATCGTATCCAATAGGTGAGAATAAAACAGCCTATCTTATAAATACAGCGTATCTCGGAAAATATTTTTACGATAATATCGGCAACATTCACTCAAGCGCCGAATTTACGGATGAAGCATTTACGGTTTCCGATTTTAAAAATGCTATGACAGAAAAACAAGCACTTGATAAATTAAACGCTGCTTACTTAACCGCAAAGGATGACACATCAAGTACCGATACAGAGTAAATGAGTTAAACAGATTACTCCGAAAACACGTCATAACAAACGAACGCATAAACAGCGCCGAAATTCATCGGCGCTGTTTTGTTATTTTATTAATAAAAATTTAATCAAGAATATCGCATAAAAACATTGATTTTTTTTACATTTAATGTTAAACTGTAAATAAATATGCAAGTTTGTATTATAAAACTTGCATATTTGCAATGCGGCATTCTATTTTTTTTGGAGGAATATATATGAGTTTTAAAAGCGAATACCTGAAAGAGGTAATGGAGCGCGTCATCGCCCGCAATGCAGGCGAGACAGAATTCCATCAGGCAGTACGCGAAGTTTTAGAGTCCATCGAGCCTGTTATTGAGGCACATCCCGAATATGTAAAAATGGGCATAGTGGACAGCATCGTCGAGCCTGAGAGAATCATCAAGTTCAGAGTTCCATGGGTAGACGACAGCGGCAAGGTCCAAATAAACCGCGGCTTCCGTATTCAGTTCAACAGCGCTATCGGCCCTTACAAGGGCGGACTGCGTTTTCATCCGTCAGTTTATGAGGGTATCATCAAATTTTTAGGATTTGAACAGATATTTAAAAATTCGCTTACAGGACTTCCCATCGGCGGCGGCAAAGGCGGCAGCGATTTTGACCCCAAAGGTAAAAGCGACATGGAGGTTATGCGCTTCTGCCAAAGCTTTATGACAGAGCTTTCAAAGCACATCGGCGCGGATACAGACGTGCCCGCAGGTGATATCGGAGTCGGCGCCAGAGAAATAGGCTATCTTTTCGGTCAGTATAAAAGACTGCAAAACGAATTTACCGGTGTGCTCACCGGCAAGGGACTTACATATGGCGGCTCGCTTGCAAGAAAAGAAGCGACGGGCTTCGGTCTCTGTTACTTTGTTGATGAAATGTTAAAGGATAACGGTAAAACCTTTAAGGGACAGAATGTTGTTATCTCCGGTTCCGGCAACGTTGCAATTTATGCTGCACAGAAAGCTACCGAGCTTGGCGGTAAAGTCATTGCGATGTCTGACTCAAACGGATATATATACGATAAAAACGGCATTGACCTTGACGCCGTAAAGAAAATCAAAGAGGTTGAGCGCAAGAGAATAAAGGAATATTTAAACTACCACAAGGACGCGGTTTATACCGAGGGCTGTTTTGGTATTTGGAGCATTAAATGCGATATTGCCCTTCCCTGCGCCACACAGAACGAAATTGACGAGCAGGCCGCAAAAACACTGATTGCAAACGGCTGCTACGCTGTCGGCGAGGGCGCCAACATGCCCTCCACGCTTGAGGCAACCAAAGTATTTTTAGAAAACGGTGTTCTGTTTGCGCCCGCAAAAGCTGCCAATGCAGGCGGAGTTGCGACCTCCGCGCTTGAGATGAGCCAGAACTCCATGAGATACAGCTGGAGTTTTGAGGAGGTTGACGCTAAGCTGCACGATATTATGAAGAATATCTACAAAAACGCTTCTTCCGCCGCAGCTGAGTACGGCATGAAAGGTAATCTTGTAGCCGGCGCCAATATTGCCGGATTTACCAAGGTTGCAGAAGCTATGCTTGCACACGGTATTGTATAATTTAAAAATCATAAACGCCGCGCTTAAGCCGCGGCGTTTTTTATTGCTCAGTCCCGATTTATATGTTATAATTACTAAAAATTGAGCTCACGGCGCATAAACTAATTTACAGGGAGGAAAAAATAGTGTATAAGCTGTTTATCGTTGAGGATGACCGCGGAATTGCCAAGGCTATTGAGCAACAGGCACAAACATGGGAGCTTGAAACAAGGTGTGTTTCAAATTTCCGTGATGTAATGAAAGACTTTGCGGAGTTTGACCCGCATATCGTGCTCATGGATATCACCTTACCATTCTTTAACGGTTATTATTGGTGCAGCCAGATACGTCTTCACTCCTCCGTGCCCATCATCTTCATCTCCTCCGCCTCGGACAACATGAACATTGTAATGGCCATGAATATGGGCGCAGACGACTTTATCGCAAAGCCGTTTGACGGCAGTGTTTTAATGGCTAAGGTACAGGCATTGCTGCGAAGGACATACGATTATGCAGCCTCAGTCCATGTGCTGGAACACCGCGGAGCAATACTTAACACCGGCGACAACACATTAACCTTTGAAAATCAGAAAATATCACTCACCAAAAATGAATACCGCATACTTTTGGCGTTGATGGAAAGTAAATGCCAGGTCGTCAGCCGCGAGAAGCTGATGGAGCGGCTTTGGGAAACGGACAGCTTTGTAGACGAAAACACACTGACTGTCAATATCAACCGACTGCGTAAAAAGTTAGAGACGGCGGGACTTTGCGGTTTTATCACCACCAAATTCGGAGTGGGATATATCATAGAGTAGGTGTAAAATATGAAATTATTTTTCAGATATCTGAAAAACAGACGCAAGCTAATCCTTGTTTTCTGCTTCTTTACAATGATTTTTCTGACAGCATTTGTAATGTATCGTCTGCCGCCCGGCGCGGTACTGTACCCTGCGCTGCTGTGTTTATTTTTCGGTACGCTTATTGTCATACTTGACTATAAAACCGTTGCAAAAAAACATGCGCTGCTTACCGACATGAAAAAACTTACTATCGACCTTATAAGCTTTCTTCCTGACTGTCAAAGCATAGAGGAAGAGGACTTTAAGGACATAATAGCCAATCTCCAGCTCGAACACGCGCAGCTTTTAACACGCATGAATACGCGCTACAACGACATGGTGGATTACTACACAGTGTGGGCACATCAGATAAAAACCCCGATTGCATCAATGCATCTTACTCTTCAAAACGACGATTCGGAGTTGTCTCGCAAGCTGTCTGGCGAGCTTTTCAGAATAGAGCAGTACGTCGAAATGGTGCTTGCATTTTTAAGACTCGGTTCAGACAGCACAGATTATGTATTTAAAGAACATGACCTTGATTCAATAATAAAATCCTGCGTTAAAAAATTCTCAAGTGAATTTATCGGCAGAAGAATACGACTTGAGTACACGCCTACCAACATTAAAATTGTTACGGATGAAAAATGGCTGTCCTTTGTCATTGAGCAGCTGCTTTCCAACGCACTGAAATACACCGAGAACGGAGCCGTCAAAATATATATTAAACCGAAAAATATTCTTTGCATAGAGGACACCGGCATCGGAATAGCAAAAGAGGACCTGCCGCGTATTTTCGAAAACGGCTTTACGGGATATAACGGCAGAAGCGACAAAAAGGCAACCGGCATCGGGCTGTATCTTTGCAAACGTATCTGCAATAATCTGAAAATCAACATCAGCGCCGATTCCACACCGGACTGCGGGACGGTAATATCTCTGACTCTCGATCAAAAAAAGCTTATAACGGAATAACTTCTTACAAAATCGTAAGAAACGGGGCGGCAAATGTAAGTCTAATCTATGGCTTATATTCGCCGCCTTTGTTAAACTATATCCGTAAAGTTCAAAGCGGCGGATAAAAACAACCGACGCAGTAAAACAAGGAGGAATATAAGTGAGTATTTTAGAGGTAAGCGGACTAAAAAAAATATACACAACCCGCTTCGGTACAAATAAGGTGGAAGCGCTGAAAAATGTTACATTCAGCGTTGAAGAAGGCGAGTACGTCTCAATTATGGGAGAGTCGGGTTCGGGAAAAACCACCCTGCTTAACATTTTGGCTGCACTCGATAAACCTACGGCAGGCAGTGTAAAGCTGTGTCAAATGGAATTGACGCTAATTAAGGAATCGGCAGTAGCGGCGTTTCGCAGAGATAATCTCGGCTTTGTATTTCAGGATTTCAACCTGCTGGATACCTTTACACTGGAAGACAACATCTATCTCCCGCTCGTGCTTGCGGGAAAATCCTATGATGAAATGCACAAAAGACTGCTGCCCATAGCAAAGCAGCTGGGAATAGAAGACCTTTTAAAAAAGTATCCTTATGAAGTATCGGGAGGACAAAAACAGCGCGCCGCCGTTGCTCGTGCACTTATCACAAACCCCGGAGTCATACTCGCCGACGAGCCGACAGGAGCTCTTGATTCACGTTCGACAGATGAGCTTTTACAGCTTTTCGGCGATATTAATAAAAACGGTCAGACTATACTGATGGTAACGCATTCGGTAAAAGCTGCAAGCCACGCAAACAGGATACTTTTTATAAGAGACGGAGAGGTATTCCATCAAATTTACCGCGGAGGAAGCACAAACGAACAACTCTATCAGAAAATTACTGACACATTGACACTTCTTGCAACAGGCGGTGACAGACGATGAACACCGGATTTTATCCAAAGCTCGCTCTAAGCGGGATTAAGAAGAACAGCAGGCTGTACACACCGTATATACTCACCTGCACCGGAATGGTACTTATGTATTATATCATTTCGGCGCTGTCAATGTCACCGACCGTAGCAGCACTTCGCGGCGGCAGTACAATCATGGCATTTTTGGAATTCGGGAGCGGAGTAATCGCGGTATTTTCCCTTATATTTTTATTCTATACCAATTCGTTTTTAAGCCGCAGGAGAAAAAAAGAATTCGGTCTTTATAACATACTTGGCATGGGAAAGCTGAACATTGCACGGATACTGTTCTGGGAAACGGTCATTTCCGGAGGCGGCTCTATTATAGCGGGCGGCATACTGGGTATTGCCTTTTCTAAATTCGCAGAGCTTGCACTCATAAACATAATGCGTGAGGATATTAACTTCACTTTATCCGTATCATGGCGCTCCCTGCTAAACGCCGCCGGATTGTTTAGTATAATATTCCTACTGATATTTTTAAATACACTGCGCCATATCCACGCTTCTAAACCAATTGAACTGCTTCACAGTGAAAACACGGGCGAAAAACCGCCGAAAGCCAACTGGGTCATAGGAATTCTCGGCGCCGTTATTCTCGGCGCAGCATATTATATCGCAGTCACTATCGAAAACCCGCTTGAGGCGCTGGTTTGGTTTTTCATTGCGGTTATAATGGTTATTATCGGAACATACATGCTGTTTATAGCAGGCTCGGTGCTGTTTTGCCGAATACTGCAAAAACGCCGCAGATACTACTACAATCCGCGTCACTTTGTCTCCGTATCATCAATGGTCTACCGCATGAAAAGAAACGGAGCGGGCCTTGCATCAATATGCATTCTTGCCACAATGGTGCTTGTGATGATTTCGGCAACGGCAAGTCTTTATTTCGGTGAGGAGGATTCACTCAGAAGCAGATATCCCAAGGATATAAACTTCGAGGCTCAGATGGAAAACTTAGAGGCAATGAACGATGAAAACATTGAAAACATGCGCACAGAAGCCGAAAGCATCTGTTCGTATTACGGCGCGATACAGCAAAATCTTCACGATTACCGCCGTGCATCTGTTGCCGGCATGATAAAAGACGGAATTTTAGAAACAGATGTCTCAGCTGTAAACGAATTTGAACTTATGTCCTTTGACAACGTGTACCAGCTGTATTTTGTACCGCTTTCCGACTACAACCGGATGATGAATGAAAACGAAACGCTTGATAAAGGGCAGGTACTCATTTATACAGTCCGCCGCGATTACAACGAGGACTTTCTAAAAATAAACTCAGGAAAAAATTTCACCGTAAAGCGGCATCTTGACAACTTCATAGGCAGCGGCAGCGCCGCGATGAATATTATCCCCTCAATGTTTGTAATAGTGCAGGATCTTGAAACTGACCTTGAGGGACTGATAGGACAAACCGACCAAAACGGAAACGATATGCTGAATTTAAGCTGGATATATGAATTTGACACACAGCTTGAACCCGAGAAGCAATCGCTTTTAAACCAAGAAATACATGAGAGATTCCGCGAAATCCAAAAGTCGAAAGATAACCTCGGCATACGTTATTCATATTCGGAAAGTCTGGCGGAAAACCGGGACAATTTCTACGGTACCTTCGGCGGGCTGTTCTTTCTCGGCATACTGTTAAGTATCGTATTCATTTTTGCAGCAGTGCTTATAATATATTATAAACAGGTATCGGAGGGATACGAGGACGAATCCCGCTTTGAAATCATGCAGAAAGTGGGTATGACAAAAAAAGAAATACGTAAAAGCATCAATTCCCAGTTACTCACGGTATTTTTCATGCCACTTATTACAGCGGGTATTCATCTTTGCTTTGCATTTCCTATTATACAGAAGCTTCTAATGATGTTCAGCCTCAACAACATCGCTCTGTTTGCCTGGACAACGGTGATAAGCTTTGCCCTGTTTGCAGTATTGTACACGGTGGTATACAAAATAACATCCAACGCTTATTTTACGATTGTAAGCGGAGCTAAGGAACAATAAACAAAAACCGCGCGGCTGTATCCGCGCGGTTTTTACTGATAAAGCTCTGTGCGCACAGGACACTGAAGCAGATTTGTTTGATAAACATAATCCATATTACCGCAAAACAAAGAAAAAATGATAAGAAACAGCAAAAGCCGCCCAAAAATGACAGGATAAATCTCAGCAGCCGGAAATCAATTAAAATCACTGTAAGCGTTTGACCCGCTATAATATACCCTACCGCCTTTTTCCAGACAATTGCGGATAATTTTTATTCAGCATCATCGTCACCGGACACCTTTTCATTATCAAGCTTTTCCTTGACAATATACACGGGTCTCGATTTTGATTCCGAATAAATTTTTGCAAGATACTGACCTATAATCCCGATACACAAAAGCTGTATACCCGACAGAAGCAGTATGAGCGACGCCAAAGTCGGAAAGCCCGCAACCGGATCTCCGAACAGCAGGGTTTTCACAACTACAAAAATCATTATAATAATAGCGATGACAAACAACAAAAGCCCGACAAGAGACGAAAGTATAAGCGGCTTGTCCGAAAACGCAACAATACCGTTAACGGCATATGCCGTCAGCTTCCAGAAGTTCCATTTCGAGCTGCCGCTGAGACGGGATTCAACATCATATGGCATATAATAAACATTAAATCCTATCCAGGAGAAAATGCCCTTGGAAAAGCGGCATTTTTCCGGCAGTGCCAAAACGGCATCAACCATTTTTCGGCTGAGAACGCGAAAATCGCTTGCAGAACGGTAGAACTCCACCTCGGTTATTTTATTGATGAGTTTATAAAAGCAGTTTTTGAAAAAAGACAGAACTTTGCTCTCATTTCTCTCTCGCTGATACGCCGCAACACCGTCATAGTCCGGATTTTTCCTTATTATATCAAGCATTTCAAGAATATACTTCGGATTTTGCTGGAGATCGGCATCGATTATTGCAGTGTATTCACCGTCAGCATTTTCAAGTCCCGCGAGCAGCGCAGCCTCTTTTCCGAAATTACGCGAAAAATTTACAATTTTTATTTTACAGACATTCTCACGGGTAAGCTTTTTCAGCTCGCCGACAGTATTATCCTTACTGCCGTCGTTTACGAAAATGAGTTCTGTATCACCGATAATGTCAGAAAGCACCGAAACCGTTTTGTCAAAAAACGGCCGTATATTATTTTCCTCGTTATAGCACGGCACGACAACAGACAGAAACATGCTAATCCCCCCTTGCGTTCACCTTATTTTTAAATACAAGAAATTTACTTATTATATAGTTGGCAACAAGCACTATAACCTGCGTTTCGACCTTTGCAACAAGTTCGTTCTGACCGATAATATCATAGAGCAGAAATACCCCGCCGACCTCTATTATCATTGTCACTCCCCTTGCACCGACAAATTTTAAAAACTCGACAGACAGTGCTGAAAGTGACGGACATTTGGAACGAAAAACATATATTTTGTTAACAACATACGCAAACAGTATAGCGCAGATAACCGAAATTACATTACTGACGTTTACATTGATATTTGCCGCTCGGCAAAGCAATGTAAAAACAACAAGATTGACAAGAGTTGTCGCAGCGCCCGCCGCAAGATACCGTACGGCACGGCTGTTCAAAAACGCCGAAAGCCTGTCCCTCAGCTTTTTATTGTACGTAATAACCGCCGCCGCAGCTAAAATAAGCACACCAATCAGGGTTAGCAGTATTCCGAGAGTCAAAAACGGAATTGTATATTTAGCGTTAACCTCATTTATCCCGGCTGAAAGCGGCAAAACAGTCAGCCCGCCGCCCAGCGACAGCGGCATTACCTCACGGCCGTTAATTTCAAACTTCCAGTTATCCGAAACCGGTATCGGAAGTACGGCAAAACCGCCGTTTTGAGACTCAATGCTGCCGTAAATTCTGTCATCTTCGTATGTCAATGTTTCGACTGCGTTTGCAGAAAGCTGCCTTGAAATGTCGGACAGCTTATCAAGATTCAGCGCGTAGAAATGCGGATTTTGAAATTCTTCGGGCTTACTTGTCTTAACCCTTACAGTCTGATTTTCACCGCTTTCGGTCGGCACATAAAATATATTGGGCGCCAGCCACTCGGCATATTTAAATTCGCTGTTATTTCCTATTTTTACAGTAGTATCCGAATAAAACCCATGCAGAATAAAATCTCCGTAAACGGCAAAATTTCCTTCGGGAACGCTGACAGTATATATGACCCCGTCCTCTGTTTTTCTCTTTGTTGCGGAGAGCTTTGTATAAAGCTTTGTTTGCTCGCCCAAAATGCTGCTGTAAACCTCATTTTGAAATTCAAACTGATTTTTTGCCCTATATTCCGACTGTTCAAACGAATCTATAACATATGTCATGGGCAGACAGTACGGATTTTCATACACTGTATTTCCGTTATACCCCTTGATATCCTTCACCGGCTTTAATCCGTTTACCGGAGTATCCGACAAAATGTATTTTACACCAAGAAGCGAGTCAGCACCGACAATAGACGTATTGACAATATTAATACACTCAGCCTCCGTGCGGTATCCGAGATTATCAATTAAATCAAGCTGCACATTCTCCGGACAGGAGGTATATCCCGCAATCGAAGCAAAGTTGTAGGCAAGCGAATCATTATAAGACGCATCTGTTCTGCGCGTAGTATTGGAAATACGATAAAACCCGTCGTCATAATTTTTTATTTCGTCTATCTGCTTTTGCTGATTTATCATATACTGACGGTTATATTCATTATAATTTGATCCGCCCTGAACCACGATCATTATTTTTGCGCTGAAGCCAAGCTCTGCAATCAGAATACATAATGCAGCCACCGAATAAATACGTTTTTTCGGGATAAAACACAAAACGGCGGCAGTGACAAGTATAAATAACACCGTATAGTAAGTATGCTTTAAATCGTTAGTCTGATGTACATATTCAGACGCTAAAAGAATTGAGGAAAATGCAAGGGCTGATCCTGTTATATATTTTGTTCTGTCCGGCACCTGAACGGTAAAAAAATAGGCCGCCATAAAAATCAGAGTAAATATAATCGTAAAGGCATGGCGCGTCCAGTAGCTGCCGACATCACGAAGCAGAGAAAATACCATATAAAGCGGATGCCAGTAAACCGTCATCAGCATTACAACAAGCATGGCTGCAAAAATAAGCTTTCTTTTTTTCCCGATGCCCTTTGCGGCAAACAGAGCTATCACGCCTATAAGCACGACGCTTCCGCAGAAAAGAGCAACATGACCGTACCCGCTGCCGGCGCCTATCTGCCATCCGCTTACAACACTGAAAATGTTTCCCGGAAAATAGTTTTCCAAAGAGGCATTCATACCCTTGCCTCCTGTCATAGATACAACTGTCGGCAAAAACAGACAGGCACTTAAAAGCAGTGCAAGCACCATCGCCCCGCCGTAAAGCATAAGCGACCAAAGCAAGTCCTTAATACAAAACCTGCCGCCGTCTTTATCAACGCATTTGAGAGCATACTCAAATGCAAACCAAAGAATTGACAATAGACAGCACATACCCGCCGAATACCAGTTGAAAACGATAGCAAGACCCGCCGACACAGACAGAAGAATAATATTTTTATCGTTGACCGCTTTGTATACACCCAAAATAATCAACGGCAGCATATACACCCCGTCAAGCCACATGATGTTATCCGCCTGGGCAAGATTATACTGCATAAACGCATAGCTTAACGAAAGCATTAAAATATAAACGGGTTTCAGCTTATTTTCAAATCTAAAGCGCAGAAAAACGCCCATTGTCAGCGCGCACATGCTGATTTTCAGCACAACAAGAAGGTTGAAAAAGGTAATAATATTCGCCTTTGAAAAGAACGCTAAAAGCAAATTAAAGGGTGACGCAAGATAGTAGCTGAAAATGGCAAGCGTATCGCCGCCGAGAGTGTCGGAAAACGTATAGCTTATACTGTTTTTTCCCGCCATGACATCTTTCAGATACGCAAAAAAATCAAGATACTGTATCTCTGCATCGTCGGTTGCAAGCGATCCTGCTCCAAAAGGCGCCATACCATATATATAATAAAACGTAAAAATACAGATAAATGTTACAAAAAATGCTAAAATTCCAACCGCATACCTGCTGTTTTTAAACCACTTTTTTATTTAAATCACCCCTGCATTTAAAATACAAATTAATATTATTATACCATATCACATCTTTGATAACAAGATATCTACTAAAAAACGCACAAAAACACAGATTGCACAATCATATATACTGTGATATAATTTAAAATAAATAAAGCACAGGCGGTAAAACAAATGAAAATAGTAGCTGCAATCGACTCATTCAAAGGCTCACTTTCCTCCGTACAAGCCGGAAACGCGGTAAAAGAAGCCGCCTTAAAGGTAAACTCCTCAGCACAGGTTTTTGTATGTCCTATTGCGGACGGAGGTGAAGGTACTGTGGAGGCGCTTGCAGCTATAGCGGACGCGGAAATTATAAAAGTTACTGTCAGAGATCCTCTTGAGCTTCCTGTAAACGCCAAATACTGTATACTGAAAAACAGCAAAACAGCAGTAATCGAAGTGGCAGCGGCTGCAGGACTGACGCTTGTGCCGAATGAGAAGCGCAACCCGTTATATACCACAACCTACGGAGTCGGTGAATTAATAAAGGATGCAATAGAGCGCGGGTGCAGACGCTTTATAATCGGTATCGGCGGCAGCGCCACAAACGATGGCGGCGCCGGTATGCTCAGCGCTTTGGGATTTGAACTGACAGATAAAAACGGAAAACCGATTTGTTCGGGTACGAAGGGTTTGGAAAACTTAAATTCCATTTCCGCAAACAACGTAATTCCCGAACTTTCCGAGTGTACATTCCGCATTGCCTGCGACGTAACAAATCCGTTATGCGGAAAAAACGGCTGCAGCGCCGTTTTTGCTCCTCAAAAGGGCGCCGACGCAGAAATAATACCAATCATGGACAAATGGCTTTGGAAATATGCAAATATTGCAAAAGCCTTATCGGACAAGGCAGATCCCGACTTGGCCGGAGCAGGTGCCGCCGGCGGCTTGGGTTTTGCGTTTGCAGCATTTACAAACGCGTCTTTGGAACCGGGAATACAAATTATTTTAGAAGAAACGCATCTTGAAAAATATATAAAAAACGCCGACCTTGTCATAACGGGAGAAGGGCGTCTGGACGCACAGACAGCAATGGGAAAGGCACCGGCAGGAGTGGCGCAGCTGGCAAAAAAACACGGAAAAAGAGTCATCGCGTTTGCAGGCTGTGTAACGGATGACGCCACCGTTTGCAATGAATACGGCATTGACGCTTTTTTTCCAATATTACGAAATATTATAACGTTAAGGGAAGCGATGAATACGGAAACTGCATATAAAAATTTAGTTGATACTGCATGCCAGGTATTCAGACTGATTAAAATATGATATAAAAGGAGAATAAAATGATTTTTTTAGAATATCCGAAATGTACAACCTGTCAGAAGGCTAAAAGATGGCTGGATGAAAACAATTTCACATATGAGGACAGAAATATAAAAGAAAATAACCCCACGTTTGATGAACTGAGTGAATGGTACAGAAAAAGCGGACTGCCGCTTAAAAGGTTTTTTAATACAAGCGGACTTTTATATAAATCCATGCAGCTCAGGGACAAACTGCCCAAAATGTCCGAAGGCGAGATGCTGCAGCTGCTTTCAACCGACGGCATGCTTGTAAAACGTCCGATTATTATAACCGACAGCACCGTTCTCATAGGCTTTAAGCCGACAGAATGGGAAAAACTGAAATAGAAATTTAAAGTCCGTCTCTTTTAGGACGGACTTTAAATTTTTCAGTTATCACACGACGGCGCGGCAGCCTGCATCTTTAATTTATATTTTTCTCGGCTCTTCTCATAAACAAAGCCACAACAGTACCGAGCAGAGGAAAAACAGCTGCTATAAGCATACCGACTTTAAATCCGATTTGCTCAGACGTAAGCGAACCTGCAAACGACGCAAACAAGCCGTTTTGCGAAACGAAATCAGTAATGCTGCCGACAAGCTGAGGCGCAACAGAACCGCCGAGATCACCTCCCGCTGCAAGCAGGGCATATATTGCAACACTTGCATGGGGAATCATATCAGCCATATAAATAAGCGTACCGGGCCACAGCATCGATACACAAAAGCCCGTAAAGGCACAGGCGGCAAGACCGACAAACACATTGTGGGAAAGGGCAGCCGTAATATAGCAAACTGCAGAACCTGCAAAACCCAAAAGTAAAAACATTGAGATATTTTTTCCGAATTTCGCATACAGCGACCTACCCATGCCAAGCATAACGGCAAAGACGGCAACGCCGAAAATATCTCCCCACAGTTTCGGGATACCGAGCGCCGCTTCCAAAAAGCCGGAACACCACTGAGTCATTGTATTTTCGGAAGCACCGCCGAGAAAGATACACATAATACATAAAATCAGAACGAGATTTTTAAGGCCTCTGAATCCGCCTACCGTACTTTTCGGATTTTCAAGCTCGGGAATATCGGAACTCATAAACAATATGAATGCGATAAGAGGAATAATCGCCCACATGAGCGCAAGTATATACCACGTTTCTCTGCCGAATACCTGAAGATAAAGTGTACTGAGCAAAACAACCGCAGTGACGCCCCACGCATAAACGGAATGAGCACGACTCATATCACGTTCGGGATTATCTGACGGCAGCGCGGCGATAACCGGGCTTGTAAGCACCTCGGCAAGACCCGCAGACGCTGAAAAAATTATAGTTCCTATAAGCAAAAACGTATAAGTAAAACCGGGAAAAAGTGCCGGCATCAAAGAATATATCACAAGACCTATAATTGTCAGCACCGGCATGACACGGATAGTTTTACTTATGTCAAACTTATGCGAATAAAAGGAAAATACAAGATCAACAATAAGCTGTGTGCAAAAATTAACAAGTACCAAAAGCCCCAAAAGGGTATAAGAAATACCGTAAAGCTGGTGAAAAGTAATAAACAGCAGCGGAGATATATTCGCCGTAGCCGACATTGATGCATTGGACATATAGCACGCGTATTTTATAATTGCAGGATTTTTCATACAGGTTTATTCCTTTACAGTTTTTTGCATAGGAATTATAGCACATAGCTCCCATTTAGGCAACAAAAACTCTGTTTTTTAAAATAGAACATGAATTTTATACATCAATAACTGTCTGCAGTGCTATCTACTCAAAGCAAGCAAAAAAGCACAGGCATAAAACAAGACCTATAATTACAGCAAACATCAGCACATCAACATAAAACGCCGATATATGATGCGCCGCCGAATCAAATCCGTGCCGATAAAACAACAATATACCGAGTCTTTTCGGAAAGCTTCTGATTTTCTTCGTTTGGTACTTCCTGTAAATTCAGATCTGTCATATGTAAATTCATTTTCGGTTTTTTTTCCTATTAACCATTGTTTCCTAAAACTGTTCCGCCCAGTTTTTCAATTCTCGATCCGAAATACTGGTCACTATCCCAATTTAATGATGGGGATCAGAGCCGTTTTAATACTTCCGCTTGCCAAAAAACACACAATAAGTTTTCCGGCCACTTTATTTTCCTACAATTTATTATATTCTTCATCACTTACAGGCTCGCACCATTCGTTACAGGTATTTTCCCCCGGCACTTCTACGGCAATATGAGAAAACCAGCTGTCTTTTTTTGCGCCGTGCCAGTGCTTAATTTCGGCTGGAATTGTAATTACCATCCCTGCACAAAGGGAAACCGGCGGCTTGTTTTCCTCCTGATACCACCCTTCACCGGCAGTACAAATCAAAAGCTGTCCTCCTCCGCTTTTTGCGTGATGAATATGCCAGTTGTTTCGGCAGCCCGGCTCAAAGGTGATATTTGCCAGAAATACTGCTGTTTTTTTCGGATTGGTTAGAGGATTCAAAAATGAATTCCCGGTAAAATACTGTGCATACGCTTCATTTAAGCTACCTAAACCAAACATATTTGCTTTTTCAAATTCTTTATAAGATAAATATTTCATTGTTCTAACCTTTCTTGTTATTTACAATCCCTATCTCAGAAAAACATTCACTTACCGCGTTATCCGGATTGGAAGCAGAAGAAATTCCGATATGCAATCCATCTGTTACTGTTGCGCCCGCTTCCAGCACTTTTATTTCATTAACAGTATCGGGAAGACCGCTACCGCCATATGAATCAGTTTGCTCTTTAATAGCATTAGCAACATTCTCGGTATTACCTGACCAGAAGAAGTAAACAATCAACGATTTGGAGACTGTTTTAGTAGGTTAAGGCGCTCGCTTTGTATTGTCGGAATCCTTCTCCTCAACCTGCTCAAAGCCCTGTTATACAGGAGAGAACAAATCCTCGCCGCTCAATCTGCCGTTGCACGCGTCTAAAAGAACAGCAAAGCAACTATCATGAAAATTGACATAAATTTTTTTATTTTTAATCTTCCTTCTAATACTCTTCATATTTCTTTTATCCCCGTTTCAGTTGAAATCGAAGATATTCTAAACGATCTAATCACCTCTCCTTAATAGTAATATTTTACTTTTCACTTGTCTCGCGTATCGTCATTTGCAACTCCTTGCGTCGGAATTAACAGAAATAAAGATGTTCCGTTTTCGGAACATCTTTTATTATAGACTCAGTTTAATAAAATGTCTAATACTTATATTTTATCGCAAGTTATGCTTTTTAAATATTTTTTAGAAAAATCTATAAGGGCGGAATTGGGGCGGAAAAAATATGCTCTTTGCTCCGCTCCAGTGCCGTACTGCTTTCAAAAGCTGGAAACAGGGTAACAAAGCAAAGATTATTGTAATCGTAATTCAAACAGATACCTATAACTGCCCCAATTCCACTTTCCGCCAGCATAGCCTCGTTAAAAAGCAAATTTCCTTCTGCAACGATATCAATTTTTTAACATACTCAAAAACCACTTGCAAATGTCACTTTCTGTAAATTCACTTAATGCAAAAATAATAGGAGTATTAATTAAATCATGCGGCATTATAAAGTACTTCCCTGCCATCGGTGAATCTTTGCGTACCAGCGCACCACAATTTTCTTTTACAGACACAGACACAAAATCGTATTTTCTTATATCAATCGGTGCAGACATCAGCCTTATATCCAAAAGACCTCTTTCAATATAATCATTCAAATATCGGGTAGATAAAAATTCCCCACTTCCGATTGAAATAATGCCCTCATAATTTTCATCCTTGTACAGAAAATCTCGTTTGTTTTATCTGCTAAACACAATATTTCCTGTGCCTGACATTTAAAAATCATTCCGCTCTCGATTAAGATAACATTGAGATTACTCCATATAAACAGCTCTATCCATAGTTCTTCTTCAAGCTGTGCGATTTGTCTTGATAAAGCAGGCTTCATTACGTGAAGTTGTTGCGCCGCTTTTATAAAATTTTCTTCCTGTGCACCGCTAAAAAATGGCTTAGTACCCGAAGTTCCATAGTCTGTCAGCTCCGAACAACAGTATACCAGAAACAAAAATGCAAATCAAAAAGCCTGATTATAAGTTATAATTTTGACGGACAGCAGCCATATCAGTAAATCGACCGCCCTGTACCTGCTCCAAAGCGGGAAAATCCCCTGCGAGTACACGGGCAGGAAAACCCGCTGCTACAAAATCAAAAAGTAGGATGCGATTGCCTATCTGGAAAACCGCAAGGTGTTCCCCGAAAGCTACTCCGCCCCGGCGGGCTGGTACGAAGGCGATTATTCTGTTCAAATAGAGGAACAGATTCCCCAAATCGTGCGGGAGCCTTTGCGGTTGTATTATACCGAGCTGCTCTCCGACTGTCCCGATGTGCTGACCACCCAAACGGTTTCCCAATTCACCGGTTACGGCAAAACTTTAATCATCAACTGGTGCGTGCAATCAGGGGCACATCAAGTCTTTCAGGAAAAACAATGTCAACCACATTCCGAAGGTCTATTCGGTGGAGTTTTTCTGCTCCACCTACTTTCGCACCATCACACTCAAATCACCGTGGCACATCAGAACATTGCAACAATTTTCTGTTTTGCTAACTGTAAATGGGTTGAAGTCAAAGTAGTAAATATTCGCCATTCGTTCGTTTGATTCAAACGAACGAATATAACGAGTATAACGAATGAATTTTGAAACACACATTATTCGTCGCAAAAAATGGCACGAACTACAATTATTCGTTGTAATTTTGGGCGTAATCATAAAATTTACAAATTCGCAAATCGCACATTCGCAAGAGGGCGTGCTGGACGATCAGATGATCTATGCGGTGATGGTGATGTCGGAGGAAAAACCGAATCAGCAGGTGCAGATAAAATTCAAGCGGGAGAACATCCGCAAATACTTCCCCAAAAGCTATACGGACAAGCAGGTCTGCGATACGGTTATCAAGCTGTTGCAACAATGGCAGTGCCGACGGGAACGGGACAGAGACAGCCGCTGATTCGAACCGAAAATGTGTGCGGAGCACGACCTTCACACAATGGAAAGAACGGCACCGGCAGGGTACAATGGCCTTGTCGGTGCCGGACTGTCCTGTGTATAGCAGAAAGCGTTGCTTTCTGCCGTGAGTTTTGCCTTTGCGATTGTATATCGCAATTTCGGCAAGCCGAAAACGGCAAAACGTCACAATATGATAAGGAGGTAATAAAACAAATATGGTATCAGGACATTTACAGGTTAAAAAGGGATACTACTACGCTGTGCTGAGCTATTACGACAGCAAAAACAAGCGGCACGTCAAGTACATATCCACCGGACTTCCCGAAAAGGGAAACAAACGTAAGGCCGAAGCGGAGCTTGTGAAAATCCGCAACGCCTTTGAACCGCCCGCAGAGATCGGCGAGCTTTGCTCCAATATGCTGTTTGCCGACTATCTGCTCGGCTGGCTGGAGATCGTCAAGGTCAGGGTGAAGCCCACCACCTTCGGCTCCTATGAAAGCATGGTGAAGCAGACCATTGAGCCGTATTTCCGGAACAAGCCAATTACCCTAAAGGACTTGGAAGCAAGGCACATCCAGCAGTTTTATTCTGAAAAGCTGCGGACGGTCAAGCCCAATTCCGTTATCCACTACCATGCTGTGATCCATCAGGCGCTGAAATACGCCATGAAAACCGATCTGGTAGCGCAGAACGTAGCGATGAAGGTAGACCGCCCAAAGAAGAACGATTTCCAGCCGATATTTCTGGATGCGGCAGAGCTCCAGCACTTATTTGAAGTGGTTAAGGGTACAAAGCTGGAGCTTCCCGTTTTAGTCGCCGCCTTTTACGGTCTGCGCCGTGGCGAGGTGCTGGGGCTCAAGTGGGACGCCATCGACTTTGAGCGGGGAACTCTGACCATCAAACGGACGGTGACCTCCGTCAATGTAGGCGGAAAAACGCAGATCATCGAGCAGGAATCGGCAAAAACAAAATCCAGTATGCGTACTCTGCCGTTGGTGGGAAGATTCAAGGAATACTTTGCAGAGGTCAAGGCGGCGCAAGAGCTGAACAAGCAGGTCTGCGGCAACTGCTATAACTACGAATACGATGGCTTTGTATTCGTAGATGAGCTGGGCGAGCGGATGAAGCCCGATTACCTGACCTCGCAGTTCCCCGCATTCATCCAGCGGCACGGCATGAAAAAGATGCGCTTCCACGATCTCAGGCATAGCTGCGCATCTCTCTTGCTGGCAAACGGCGTGCCGCTCAAGCAGATTCAGGACTGGCTGGGACATTCGGATTTTTCCACCACGGCGAATATCTACGCCCATCTGGATTACAGTTCGAAACTCTCTTCAGCCCAGGCGATGGTGAGCGGTATGCCCCTTCCCGAAGCGGGCGATTTCGGCAGCAGATGGGAGCAAAACGCAGAAAAAAGCGGGGAATAAAGCAAAAAGCTGTTCTTTCCAAAATTATGGAAAGAACAGCCCAAAACCGGGTGATTTTTTGAGTAGGGGTAAAAAAAGAAAAATCCAGAAACCCGCATGGTTACTGGATTTTTCGATGGCGGAGCGGGTGGGATTCGAACCCACGAGCCCGTGAGGACTACCTGATTTCGAGTCAGGCCCGTTATGACCACTTCGATACGCTTCCGTATATGTACCCGGGTATCTGGAATCCGGGATGGGTGCTGCTGTACGGCGAATTCCGCTCGACAGGCGTGCATTCCGCCCGTTTGGGTACGGACAGACGTCTTTCCGGCCTACGACCTCAGCAGACTTATGTATATTACCACATCTTCGTTCTTTTTGCAAGTCTTTTTTGAAATTTTCCGATTTATTTTTCTGAAAAAACCTGTTCCGGCAGGCGGAGACGCAGACCTCCCCCTCCCCCGCTTGATAAACCTCCGGGAAGCGCTCGTCCGCAGGCTGCGCCGGCGGGACGAAGCAGGACGTTCGGCATTATTACACAGCGAGGCAGCAAATCGGAAAGAACGGCGCGCCGTCCGCAAAGCCCGCAGTTTTCCGGCCATGCCAAAGCAAATGGCTTTTTGCTTTTCGGTGCGCGCCGCACTTGACAAAGCGCGGCGCCGCTGTTACAATGAGGGCAACCTATGCAGACAAGTGGGAGTGAAGATGCAAAAAGCGTATATCATCGGCATCGCCGGCGGCAGTGCCGGCGGGAAAACGACCTTTGCGCGGCAGCTTCAGACGGCGCTGGCGGACATAGACGTTCTGCTGCTTTCTATGGACGCCTATTTCAAGCCGGAAGCAGAGCGACCGTCGGCGGTCGGAAGCACGGGGCGGCGTTACCGGGACGACAACTGCCCGGAGGCGTTCGATCTGCCGCGTCTGCGGCGGGACGCGGCCGAGGCTGCGGAAAGCGGCGGCTGCCGCGTCCTGATCGTAGAAGGCCTGCTGACGCTCTGGGACCGCGCGCTGTACGAAATGCTGGATTTGCGGCTGTACGTCGACTGCCGCGCGGACGAGCGGATCGTGCGGCGGCTCCGGCGCAATATGCAGTGGGGCTGTTCCTTCGACGAAATCGCGGACGTATACCTCGACCTCGTGCGCACACGGCACGACGAATTCGTTGAACCGAGCCGGTGGCGGGCGGATCTGGTCGTCAACGGCAACGGATGCACGGACGGCGCGCTTGCCGTCCTTACGGCTTACATCCGCACACAACTCTGAGTACGCAGACGCGGCGCGG
>ERZ827524.221-NODE-221-length-80591-cov-16.849297_pt1 | contig 80591 bp, 84 predicted proteins | sample MGYA00519702_ERZ827524 | MGnify/ENA primary metagenome ERZ827524 (study PRJEB31778, sample SAMEA3449341) | human gut metagenome | biome: human gut; feature: human-associated habitat; material: faeces | place: United Kingdom | collected 2010/2012 ...
CACTCCCGTCCCAGCGCTGCTTCCAGAAGTAGATGTACGACCGGCTTTTGTTGTATTTCCGGCTGGCGCGGCTGACGCCGTACTTTTCTGCGTACTTCATTAGGGATTGCCTGTAGGCCATGTCCTGTGTTATACTCTTACTCATGAGGAATATGGTCTCCTTTCGGAAAGTTTTGTGTGGTAGCTTAACTTTAACACATGAGGCCCTATTCCTCATACCCTTTTTATTCAATTGTCCAAGATGTATTGTAGTCCTACACCGAAAAAAATTCGACCCTCCCCATAGGACTTGCGAAAAAGGCACATATACGGTATAATGACATATAATTATAGGTATGTGCAGGTGCGGGACAACGCACCGGATGGAGGACCCATATATGGAAAAAGTAAGACGCGACCCAGCCAGCCTCAGCCAACTGGTGAAGGATTTTGATCTGGAGGTGGTCTACAAGGGCCTGGACTATGACACCCGGATGATCACCATCCCCGACGTGAACCGCCCGGCCCTGCAGCTGGTGGGCTTTTATGACTACTTCGAGCCAAAACGCCTGCAGATTCTGGGCAAGGCGGAGTTCACCTTCCTGAAGGCCATGCCCCTGGAGCAGCGGAGAAAGGTATTCGAGGATCTGCTGCGCTGCGAGATTCCGGCGCTGATCGTGGCCCGGAATATGGAGATTTTTCCCGAGCTGATGGAGATTGCCCGCAAGCACGGGCGCACCCTGCTGCGGACGGAAAAGACCACCGTGGAGCTGACCAGCCACATCATCGACTATCTGAACCGGGCCCTGGCCCCCCAGATCACCCGCCACGGCGTGCTGATGAACATCTATGGCCAGGGGGTGCTGATGATCGGCGATTCCGGCATCGGCAAAAGCGAAACCGCCATCGAGCTGCTCAAGCGCGGCCACCGGCTGGTGGCCGACGACGCGGTGGAGATTCGCCGCATTTCCGACTCCCTGTACGGCTCGGCCCCGGAGATCATCCGCCACTACATTGAGATCCGGGGTATCGGCATCATCGACGTGCAGCAGCTGTTCGGTATGGGCGCGGTGCAGTTTGACTCCGACATCGAGATCGTGATCCATCTGGAGCCCTGGCAGGACGGTAAGTTCTATGACCGGCTGGGCCTGGAGGGCGACACCTACACCATTCTGGGGGTGCAGCTGCCCTATGTGACCATCCCCGTGCGGCCGGGGCGGAACCTGGCCGGTATCGTGGAGATCGCCGCCATGAAAAACCGCCAGATGCGGTACGGCTACAACTCCGCCCGGGATTTCATGACCCAGTTTGACAAGAAAATGGATGAACTGGCCCAACAGGCCAAGGAGAAGCAATGAACTATATCGGCATCGACATCGGCGGCACCAACCTGAAGGCCGGTCTTGTGGACGAGGACGGCCTTCTGCTGGCCGTGAAAACCATGAAGATCCGTGAGGTATCGGACCCCGACGCCCTGACGGACACCCTGGTGGCCCTGACCCGGGAGCTGGCCCAGGAGGGCGGCGTACCCATGGAGGAGATCGCCTCCGTGGGGGCAGGCGTCCCGGGAGTGGTGGACATCCGCACCGGGTCCATCGTATACACCTGCAACCTGCCCCTGCGGAACATTCCCCTGCGCAAGCTGTTCAAGCGGCGGCTGGGGCTGCACCTGTATGTGGAAAATGACGCCAACTGCGCCGCCCTGGCAGAGTACTATGCCGGAGCGGGCCAGGGCAGCAAGCGCTTTGTCACCATCACCCTGGGCACCGGCATCGGCGCCGGGATCATTCACAACGGAAAGATTTTCCACGGCGGCAACGGCATGGCCGGTGAGGTGGGCCACACCTGCATCGACTATCAGGGTCTCCCCTGCCCCTGCGGCCGGCGAGGCTGCTGGGAGCAGTACGCCTCCGCCAGCGCCCTGAAGCGCTTCACCGCCCAGGCCCAGCTGGGCAACCCCGACAGCATCCTGGCCCGGGTCATCCGGGAGCATGACGGCCATGTGTCTGGCCAGTCGGCGTTTATGGCCGCCCGGCTGGGGGACCCGGTGGGCCAGCAGGTCTGCGACATGTATGTGGGCTATCTGGCGGCGGGCATCGCCAACGTGGTGAATATTTTCCAGCCGGATACCCTGGCCATCGGCGGCGGCGTCAGCAACGAGTCCGATGAGCAGCTGCTCCACCCCCTGCAGCAGCTGGTGGAGCGGGAGACCATCCCCTGCAGCGCCGGGAAAAAGACCCGCATTGTCAAGGCCCAGCTGGGCAATCAGGCGGGCATCATCGGCGCGGCCCTGCTGGGGAAGAAAAAACGGATATAAGGGAGATCACTATGCAGTGGTATGAACGTTTGGACGAAAAGATCCGGGATTACCTGCCGGACATGACGGTGGAGCGGGACGTGCCCATGAGCCGCCACACCTCCTTCCGCATCGGCGGCCCCGCCCGGCGCATGGCCTTTCCGGAAAGCCGGGAGCAGCTGGTGATCCTGCTGGGCCTGGCGGAGGAGTGCGGCATCCGGCCGTTTCTGCTGGGCCGGGGCACCAATCTGCTGGTGTCGGACCGGGGGCTGGACACCCTGGTCATCAAAACGGCGGAACGCATGACGAGCATCCGCCGCCTGGACGACGTGACCTTGGAGGCCGACGTCGGCGTCCTGCTCAGCCGCCTGGCGGTATACGCCCAGCAGGCGGGCCTGGCCGGGCTGGAATTTGCCCACGGCATCCCCGGAAGCATGGGCGGCGCGGTTTGCATGAACGCCGGGGCCTACGGCGGCGAGATGCGCCAGGTGGTGACGGAGGTCACCGCCCTGTACCCCGACGGCATCCGCCGCTTCACCGGGGACCAGGCAGAATTTGCCTACCGGCACAGCCGGTTTCTGGAGGACGGAGCCGTGGTGCTGGGGGCCGCGGTGCGCCTGACCCCGGACGATCCCGCCGCCATCCGGCAGCGGATGGATGACCTGATGGCCCGGCGCAGGGCCTCCCAGCCCCTGGAATGGCCCAGCGCCGGCAGCACCTTCAAGCGGCCGGAGGGCTACTATGCCGGGACCCTCATCGACCAGACGGGCCTGAAGGGCCTGACGGTGGGCGGAGCCCAGGTGTCGGAAAAGCACGCGGGCTTCGTCATCAACACCGGCAGCGCCACCTGCGCCGACGTGCGGGAGCTGATCCGCCGGGTGCAGGAGGCCGTTTACAAGGCCCACGGCGTCCGGCTGGAGCCGGAGGTCCGTTTTGTCGGCGAATAACCCCGGGAAAAGAGGAAATACAATGGAAATTCTGATCATATCCGGTCTGTCCGGCGGCGGCAAGAGCAAGGCCGCCTCGTTTCTGGAGGACATCGGCTACTATACCGTGGACAATCTTCCGGCGGAGATGATGATGAAGTTCGCCGGGTTCTGCGCTGCCTCCAGTGGGCGGTATGACCGGGTGGCCCTGGTGTATGACGTGCGCTCCGGCGAGCCCACGGATATGCTCATCGACACCCTGGAGCAGCTGAAGGCCAGCGGCGTCAACTGCCGGATGCTGTTTCTGGAGGCGGACACCCCCACCATCATCAACCGCTATAAGGAGACCCGGCGCATGCACCCCCTGCAGGCCAAGGGCCTCAGCGTGGAGGAGGCTGTGCGGCGGGAACGGGCGCTGATGCAGCCGGTGCGGGATCACGCGGATTTCGTGCTGGACACCTCCTCCCTGTCCACGGCCAAGCTCCGCAGTGAGATGCTGAACCTGTTCGGCACCCCGTCGGACCGGGGCGGGCTCAACGTCAGCGTCCTGTCCTTCGGCTTCAAGCACGGCATCCCCATCGAGTCGGACCTGGTGTTCGACGTGCGGTTCATGCCCAACCCCTACTATGTGGCGGAGCTGAAAAACAAAACCGGCCTGGACCAGGAGGTCCGGGACTTCGTGTTCTCCTTCCGCCAGACCCACGAGTTCATGGCCCAGCTGGAGAAAATGATCACCTTCCTGTTGCCGCTGTACAGCGAGGAGGGCAAAACCGTTCTGGTCATCGGCATCGGCTGCACCGGCGGCCACCACCGCTCCGTGGCCGTGGCCCATGAACTGGCGGAGTATATCACCCGGATGGGCTATCAGGTGACGGAAAACCACCGGGATATCTCCCGGTAAGGAGGTGCGCGTATGGGCGGCTGCTATTCTGTGGCCCCGGAGCACGGCCCCCGCATCGCCGCCGTCGGCGGCGGCACAGGGCTGTCCACGCTGCTGCGGGGACTGAAGCTGTATACGAAAAATCTCACCGCCATCGTCACGGTGGCGGACGACGGCGGCGGCTCCGGCCGGCTGCGGCAGGACCTGGGAATGCTGCCGCCGGGAGACATCCGCAGCTGTCTGGAGGCTCTGGCCAACGCCGAGCCTCTGATGGCCCAGCTGATGCACTATCGCTTCCCGGAGGGGACCCTGGCCGGGCAGAGCTTCGGCAACCTGTTTCTGGCGGCCCTGAACGGCATCATGCCCAGCTTTGACCGGGCCGTGGAGAGTATGAGCCAGGTGCTGGCCATCACCGGCCGGGTGCTGCCGGTGACCACGGCGGACGTGCAGCTGGAGGCCACCTTTGAAAACGGAGCCAGCGTGGTGGGCGAGAGCCACATCTTCCGCTGCAAGAAGGAGCAGGACTGCCGCATCCGCCGGGTGCGGCTGATCCCGGAGCACCCCCGTGCCCTTCCGGCGGCTGTGGAGGCTCTGGAGCAGGCGGAGGTCATCGTTCTGGCCCCCGGAAGCCTGTATACCAGCATCATCCCCAACCTGCTGGTGGACGGTATTGTGGACGCCATCCGGCGCTCCCGGGCGCTGAAGGTCTATGTGTGCAACGTCATGACCCAGGACGGCGAAACCGAGGGCTACACGGTGTCGGACCACATCCGGGCCCTGTTCAAGCACTCCTGCCCGGGCCTGTTCGACCTGTGCCTGACCAATTCCTCCCCCATTCCCCCGGCGGTGGTGCAGCGCTACGCCCTGGAGGGGGCGGAGCCCATCTTCTGCGACCGGGAGGCCGTGGAGGCCCTGGGGGTGGAGATCATCAGCCGCCCGGTGGCCACGGTGGAAAACGGCCTGGTACGCCACAATCCCGGCCATCTGGCCTGGGAGCTGGTGCAGCTGCACAACCAGCGGAATATCCGCCTGGTCTGCCGGGACTCCCACCGCACCACCTGCAACCGCGTAGAAACGTAAGAGGAGAACCATCCATGCAGTCCTTTGCATATAAAGTCAAAAGCGAGCTGTGCCGCCAGCCGGTGTCCCGGCAGTGCTGCGCCCGGGCGGAGGCCTATGGGGTGCTGCTGTTCTGCAACACCTTCACCGCCGCCGAGGTGCGCATCATCACGGAGAATCCCGAGTTTGCCGCCCGGCTGCCCCGGCTGTTCCAGCGGGCCTTTTCCCTGAAATTCGACAGTCTGCCGGACGGCACCCGGGACAAGCTGATCTTCCGCATCACCCAGCGCCACAAGCTGGCCCGGATCGTGGACCTGCTGGGCTATGACCCCAGCCTGGTGCTGCACGTGAATTTCGGCCTGCTGGAGGACGACTGCTGCCGCACCGCCTTTATGCGGGGGGCCTTTCTGGCCGGGGGCAGCGTCACGGACCCGGAAAAGCGCTATCACCTGGAGCTGGCCACCTCCCACACCCAGGCCAGCCGGGAGGTTTCGGCCCTGCTGACGGAGATGGGCTTTCTGCCCCACAGCGTCCGCCGCAGCGGCAGCAGCGTCATCTATTTCAAGCAGTCCGAGCACATCGAGGACCTGCTGACCACCATCGGCGCCCCGGTGGCGGCCATGGACATCATGACCGCCAAGGTGGACAAGGAAATCCGCAACGGCGCCAACCGGGCCATGAACTGCGACATGGCCAACGTCAACAAAACCGTGGACGCCGCCCTGGAGCAGATCGCCGGGATCCGGCGGCTGGAGAGCAGCGGGCGGCTGGCCCAAATGCCGGAGAAGCTGCGTCAGGCGGCCCGGCTGCGGCTGGAAAACCCCGAAATGTCATTGCAGCAATTAGCGGAGCGCAGCGACCCGCCGGTGAGCAAATCCTGCATGAATCATCGTATGCGCAGACTGATGGAGGAAGCGAGGGAATCCCATGAATAAAGCCGAACGTTGCCACGCCGCCATGGACTACCGGCGGCAAGGACTCAATTGCAGCCAGTGCCTGCTGGCCGCCTTCCGGGACCGGGCGGGCCTGACGGTGGACCAGGCCATGGCCCTGGGGGCCGGCATGGGCGGAGGCGTCCGCTGCGGCAGTATCTGCGGCGCAGTGTCCGCACCGGTGATGCTGCTGGGGACCGCGTGCCCCGACCCCACCGACCGCCCTGCCGTCACCGCCGTGGTGAAGGAGTACCAGCGGCGTTTTCTGGAGCACTTTCACCGGATGGACTGCCGGGAGCTGCTGCGGGCCCAGGATCTGGAGCCGTCGGAGCTGGCCCTGGAGCTGGCAGGCGGCGACCACTGCGGCCGCCTGATCGTCACGGCGGCGGAGCTCCTCACCGATATGCTGGAGGAGGCGTGATATGGCCTTTGCCCATCTGCACGTCCACACGGAGTACAGCCTGCTGGACGGCGCCTGCCGCATCCGGGACCTGCCGAAGCTGGTGAAGGAGCTGGGCCAGACGGCGGTGGCCATCACGGACCACGGCGTTATGTACGGCGCCATCGACTTCTATCGAGCCTGCAAAGCCCAGGGCATCCATCCGGTCATCGGCTGTGAGGTGTATGTGGCCCGGCGCACCCGGCTGGATAAGACCTATGAGCTGGACGCGGAGTCCCGGCACCTGGTGCTGCTGTGCGAAAACGAAACGGGATACCGGAATCTGTCGTACCTGGTGAGCCAGGCCTTTGTAGACGGGTTCTATATCAAGCCCCGCATTGACCTGGACCTGCTGCGCCGGCATTCCGAGGGCCTCATCGGCCTGTCGGCGTGCCTGGCCGGTGAAATTCCCCGCCGCCTGGTCGGCGGCGACTATGACGGGGCCAAGGAATATGCCCTGACCATGCAGGACATTCTGGGCGAGGGCAACTTCTATCTGGAGCTTCAGGATCACGGCATTCCCCAGCAGACCACGGTGAACCGGGGCCTGCTGCGCCTGCACCAGGAGACGGGCATCCCCCTGGTCTGCACCAACGACGCCCACTATCTCCGGAAGGAGGACGCCGAGAGCCACGACGTGCTGCTGTGCATCCAGACCGGAAAAACCGTGGACGATGAGAACCGCATGCGCTATGAGCCGCGGAATTTCTACATCCGCTCCACGGAGGAGATGGAGGAGCTGTTCGCCGGTTATCCCGACGCCGTGGAGAACACCCAGCGCATTGCCGACCGGTGCCAGTTTGACTTTACCTTCGGCAAGTATCACCTGCCGGAGTTCCAGCTGCCGGAGGGGTACGACTCCCCCACCTATCTGCGGGAGCTGTGCCAGCGTGGCTTCCGGGCACGCTACGGCGAAAACCCCGCCTATCACAGGCAGCTGGACTATGAGCTGGACATGATCGGGAAAATGGGCTTCACGGACTATTTCCTCATCGTCCAGGACTTCGTCAACTATGCCAAGGGCGCGGGGATCCCTGTGGGGCCGGGCCGCGGCTCCGCCGCCGGCAGCATGGTGTCCTACTGCCTGCGCATCACGGACATCGACCCCATGCAGTACAGCCTGTATTTTGAGCGCTTCCTGAACCCGGAGCGTGTCTCCATGCCGGATATCGACATGGATTTCGGCGACACCCGCCGGGGCGAGGTGGTAGACTATGTCCGGCGCAAGTATGGCGATGACCATGTGGCCCAGATCGTCACCTTCGGCACCATGGCGGCCCGGGCCGCTATCCGGGATGTGGGCCGGGTGCTGAACATGACGTATGCCGAGACGGACACCGTGGCCAAGCTGGTGCCCACCGGCCCCCACATTACCCTGAACGATGCCCTGAAGCTGTCCAAGCAGCTGTCGGACCTGTACCAGCAGGACCCCCGGGTCCACAAGCTCATCGACACCGCCCGGGCCCTGGAGGGTATGCCCCGCCACGCCTCCACCCACGCCGCCGGCGTGGTCATCACCAAGCGGCCGGTGTACGAATACGTTCCCCTGGCCCGGAACGACGAGTCCATCGTGTGCCAGTATACCATGGTGACCCTGGAGGAGCTGGGTCTGCTGAAAATGGACTTTCTGGGCCTGCGGAACCTGACGGTGCTGGACGACGCGGTGAAAATGGTCCAGAAGGACCACCCGGATTTCCGCCTGGCGGACATTCCCATGGACGACAAGGCCACCTTCGATATGCTGACCCAGGGCAAAACCGGCGGCGTGTTCCAGATGGAGTCCTCCGGCATGACCGGCGTGTGCCTGGGACTGAAGCCCCAGAACATCGAGGACATCACCGCCATCATCGCCCTGTACCGCCCCGGCCCCATGGATTCCATCCCCCGGTTTGTGGCCTGCAAGCACGATCCCTCCCTGGTGACCTATAAGCACCCCAAGCTGGAGCCGATCCTCTCCGGCACCTACGGCTGCATCGTGTACCAGGAGCAGGTCATCAAGATCTTCCAGGAGCTGGCGGGCTATTCCCTGGGCCAGGCGGACATGGTGCGCCGGGCCATGTCCAAGAAGAAGGCCAAGGACGTGGAGCGGGAGCGGGAGGCCTTCCTCCATGGCGACCCCGCCCGGAACATCCGGGGCTGCGTGGCCAGCGGCATCCCCGAGGCCACGGCCCAGGCCATTTTCGACGAAATTTACGACTTCGCCAACTACGCCTTCAACAAGGCACACGCTGTCAGCTATGCGGTGGTGGCCTATCAGACGGCGTATTTCAAGTGCCACTTCACCCGGGAGTATATGGCCGCCCTGCTGACCTCGGTGCTGGACAACTCCGACAAGGTGGCCGAATACATCGCCGAGTGCAAGGACTGCGGCATCGCCCTGCTGCCGCCGGATGTGAACCGCTCCTATGACCGGTTCACCGTGGAGGAGGGCGGCATCCGCTTCGGCCTGGTGGCCGTGAAGAACATCGGCCGGGGCTTTATCCAGGCCGTGGTGCGCCAGCGGCAGCAGGACGGGCCCTTTGCCTCCTTCCAGGATTTCTGCCAGCGGATGTTCGACTGCACGGACATGAACAAGCGGGCTGTGGAGAACCTCATCCGCTGCGGTGCCTTCGACAGTCTGGGAGCCAGACGCTCCCAGCTGGTAGCAGTGTACGAGCGGGTACTGGACGGCATTGCCTCCTCCCGCCGGAAGAATGTGGAGGGGCAGATGGACCTGTTCGGCATGTCCGCCTCCTCCGGGTCCTCTGTGTCCAGCGTCCCCCTGCCGGATATCCCGGAGTTCACCGCCGTGGAGCGGATGAGCATGGAGAAGGACACCACGGGCCTGTACCTGTCCGGTCACCCTATGGAGGACTACCGTCCCCTGGCCAAGCGGGCCGGGGCCGTGCCCATCCACGCCATCATGTCCGATTTCGAGGGCCAGGACGGCCCCAAGCGCTTTGCCGATGGCCAGAACGTCACCGTGGCAGGGGTCATCACCGCCAGCCGCACCCGCACCACCAAAAACAACACCCTCATGGCCTATGTGACCATCGAGGATGAGCTGGCCTCCATGGAGCTGCTGTGCTTCAGCCGGGTCATTGACCAGTGCGGCAGCTATATGCAGGTGAACACCCCGGTGCTGGTAAAGGGACGCCTGTCCGTCCGGGACGAGAAGCCCCCCCAGATCATGTGCGACTCCCTGTACCCTCTGGAAAGCGGACTGCCGCCTGCAGCGGAGCAGCCCTCCCGCCGACCGACTCAGCGGGAGAGCACCATCTATCTCCGCTTCCCCAGCGCCGACAGCCCTGCCTTCCGGCATATCAAGCTGGTGATGACCATGTTTGAGGGCTCCACCCCGGTGAAGATCCGCCTGGCGGACACCGGGAAGCTCCTGGGCACCCACTGCCTGAATCATCCGGCCCTGCTGCAGGAGTGCCGGGAATGGCTGGGAGAGGAAAACGTGGTGGTAAAGGAGAAGGCATGACGCCTGAAAAGCCCCCGCCGGATGGCGGGGGCTTTGCTATTCCCGGTCAGTGGCAGGCGCAGTAGCTGCGGGTGGCGGCGTAGTCCTTGGGCATCTCCAGGGTGCTGGGCGGGAAGAACTCCCCGATGGGGAAGGCCACGTTGCGGAACAGGCCGCAGGGGTCCTCCTGATCGCCGCAGCTGCACTCCGCCTGGGGGATGCAGTAGTCGTACACCGGGATCAGCAGCTGGGTGTCCCGCTCCAGCCGCACCAGGGTGAACTGACCCAGGGTCACATAGAACCGGCGGCGGCCGCCGTCGTCAAACACCAGCTCCTCGCCGAAGCTGCGGGCGATGAAGGCCGGGATCTCCGTCAGGCCGCACTCGCAGCACCGGGGCTTGCAGCCGTCGTCCACCCGGGTGTCCAGCACGATGGGGTCCACGGCCTCCACCACGGCGGTGGGCAGATTGGTGCGCATCCGGCCGGGGATATCCAGCTCGTCGATGACGGTGTCGGAGGAGAAGATCTTGGCGCTGCCCTCGCTGCCGAACAGGATGCAGCGCTTGTCGAACACGCACAGGCCCTCGGCCCCGGCGCACCGGGGCGTCCCGGTGCCCACCTGCAACGTCACCCGATAGAAAAACCGCATATCGATGGAGTAGAAGCCCCGGTTGAAGGTCACCGGCTCCACGTCGGTGTACACATACAGCAGCTCCGCCGTGCCGCCCCGGACCATCTGGCACCCGGACAGCAGCTCCATGGCCGACGCCGTGGGATAGAACCGCAGGTCCTCCACGCAGTCCTTGTCGCGGCAGGAGTCGAAGATCTTCCGTGTATGGATACAAACGGACTCGCGAACGCTGCTCAGATCGCAGACCGGGCCCGGCATTCCGTTTTCAGGCATGAAATAAACCTCCCATTAAGTAATGAAGGGGCTGGCTGCGCCCTTCACTCCAGTGTATGGCCGCCGGGCGGCGGTGGTGCGGAAAAAAGCCTGTACAAATCCGGGGATTTCCGGTATAATAAAGGAAACAAGACGAGAGGATGGGGTGCATATGGCCGCCGGATTCATTCACGACAAGCTGGAGATCAAGTTTCTGATCCTGTATATCGCCGCCCGGGTGTCGGAGCCTCTGCCGCCGGAGGGGATGCAGGAGTTGACCATGTGCGACGACGGCATCGACTACTTTGCCTATGCCGAGTGCCTGAACGATCTGGTGCAGACGGAGCACCTGCGCCTGACGGAGGAGGGCTGCTACGCCATCACCCCCAAGGGGCTGAAAAACAGCGAGATCTGCGAGTCCAGCCTCCCCTACTCCGTGCGCCTGCGGACGGATAAGAACGTGGCGGAATACAACCGCCGCCTGCTGCGGCGAAACCAGGTGCAAAGCCAAGTCACTGCCCGGGAAAACGGCTCCTATGTGGTGGAGCTGCGGCTGCGGGACGATGTGGACAGCATCCTGCACCTGGAGCTTACCGCCGCCACCGAGGCCATGGCCCGGGACCTGGCGGACCGGTTCCGGCAGGACCCGGAGGGCGTCTATACCCGCCTGCTGTCGGCCCTGTACCCCCCCGCAGAGCAATAAGCAAAAGAAACGAGGAGAGCGGCGCTCTCCTCGTTTTCTTATTCCGCTGTTTCCGCCGCCTGTGCCAGCAGCCGGGCGGCAATGGGACCGGCGGCATCCGCGCCGCCGCCGCCGTTTTCCACCAGCACCACAAAGGCCAGGGGCAGATCCTCATCCGCCACGAACCCGGCGAACCACGCATGGGGGGACTGCCCCGGCGCGGCCTCGGCAGTGCCGGACTTGGCGCACACCGCCAGGGAGCCGAACATGCTCTGGCCATAGGTCTGCTGCACGTTGTTGCGCATCATATCCCGCAGCACCCGGCAGGTGTCCGCGTCAAAGGGGGCCTTCAGCGACGGCGCGCCGTCCCCCGGCAGGGGAATGCCATGCATGGTGGTCTCCTGATACACCAGCCGGGGCCCCACTGTTTTGCCCCCGGCCAGGGAGCCCAAAAGCCTCAGGAACGCGCAGGGGTTCACCAGGTCGTCATACTGGCCCACGCCGGACCAGCCCAGGTCCGCCCCCTGCCCTGCGGTGAACTGTCCCGCTGCCGCGCTGATGCCGCTGACGGAAAAGCTCTGGGTCAGCCCGGCCTTTTCCGCGTATTGGGCCAGGGTATCGCCCCCCAGCTCCACCGCCATCTGGGCATAGGCGCAGTTGCAGGACCGGGCCAGGGCGTCGTACAGGTCCATCTCCCCGTGGGCATAGGGACAGGTGATAACGCCGCCCTCCAGCTCCAGCCGCCCGGTGCAGGTGAAGTGCCGGTCCAGGGTCCCGTCCAGCTGCTCCAGGGCCGCGGCGGTGGTCACCAGCTTGAACACGGAGCCCGGCGCGAAGGTGGAGGACAGCACCCGGTTCAGATACACGCCGTCATACCGGCTGTCCCCGTCCCGGATCTCCGGCGGGTCCGCCGGATCAAAGGTGGGGCTGGACACCATGCACAGCACGTCGCCGGTGCGGTAGTTGTACACCGCCACGGCCCCCTTCCGGCCGTTCAGGGCCTCCAGGGCCGCAGCGTTCAGCTCTGCGTCAATGGTCAGATATACCTTGTGTCCTCCGGCGGAGGTACCCGTCAGCGGGTCAAAGCCCACCAGGCGCCGCCGCATAGCCGCCTTGGCAGAGGTGGAAATGTTGTCGTCCCGGTCGCCCACCACATGGAGCGTCGCCCGGCGAATGACGCCGTCCTCTGCCCAGCTGCCGGAGGCCCCGTCATACAAAAGCACCCCGTTGCGGTCCAGCACCTGACCCAGGGCCAGCCGCCCATTCCGATAGGCATGGTCATTGGCGGAGAAGGCGGCCCACTGTCCGCCCTGCACCACATACCGCACGCAGAACAGCACCACTCCCGCCGCCAGCACCGCCACCAGCGCCGCCAGCAGCATGGACCGCAGCTTTACCTGTTTCAAGACCGCCCCTCCTTCCCGAATATCTCGTCCACCGGGATCTCCGGCATATCCTCAAAAAACCCCTCCCGCTTCGGGGCGGGCTTCTCCGGCTTGTCCTCCGGTGACCTCTCCTCCGGCGGACGGCGCACGTCGGCGGCCTTCAGATAGGCCAGCAGCCCCCAGCAGGACAGCATGCTGGACCCGCCCATGGACACAAAGGGAAACGTAACGCCGGTCAGGGGCAGAATGTCCACCGCACCCAGCACGTTCAGGGTGGTCTGGAAGATCAGCATGGACGCCGCGGCGCAGGCGGCGATGGCATAGAAGCCGGACCGGGCACTGTCGCCGGACCGCAGGGCAAACACCGCCAGGGCCATCACCGCCCCCACGCACACCAGGGCCAGCAGCAGCCCGAACTCCTCGCTTACCACGCCGAATACCAGGTCCGTGTTGGCCGCCCCCACATATTTCAGCCACGCATCCTCCGGCCCCGTGCCGAACAGTCCCCCGGAGGCGGCGGCGGACATGGTGCGGCTCTGCTGATAGCCGGTGGTCTGGGTAAATTCCCAGGCGTGCCGCCAGACGGTGAACCGCTGGGCCACATACGGCTTGAAGTGCAGCACCAGGCCCCCGGCGAAGCCCGCCGCCGCCGTCATCATCACGATGGAGGCCAGGTCACCGGTCCGCAGAAAGGCGATGCACAGGAATGCCACAAAGAATACCAGCGCCGTGCCGAAATCGCTCATCAGCGCCAGGCATCCCACGCAATAGGCGGAGAACAGCACCGTGAAGATCAGGTTCCGCTTGGCAAACAGCCGGTCCAGGGTGGCGGCCCCCGCCAGGATAAACGCCAGCTTCACCAGCTCCGACGGCTGGAAGGAGATGGGCCCCACGGAGATCCAGTTTTTGGCTCCGAAGATCCGCTCGCCCATCACCACGTTGAAGGCCAGCAGCGCCGCCGCCAGTCCCGCCGCCGGCCACCGCAGCTTCACCGCCAGCTGCAGCCGCCCCAGCAGCCACACCAGCACGCAGTAGATGCCCATGCCCAGGGCCACCGCCGCCAGCTGCTTGTACAAAGCGCCCGGGTCCCAGGCGGCGGTGATGGCAAAGCCCACCGTGGCCAGCAGCAGCGCCAGGGTCTCCAGGTCAAACTGCCGCCGGTGCAGCCTCCGGCTGACGCCGTACAGCACCCATCCCAGGCCGCACAGGCCGAAAAAGCCCGCGCTGACGGGATAGATGTTCTCCGCTCCGAAGCCCGGGGCAAACTGCCCCCACAGCAGCAGCTGGATAAACGTCAGCAGCCACAGACTGCCCACGGGGCTGGGCCGCTTTTTAGGCTGCCCGGTGTGCTGGGGCTGCTCCGACGGGAAGAAGAACAGCTCCACCCCGCCCAGGGCGATGGAGTCCCCGGGGTTCAGACTGGCAGGCACCAGCGTCCGCTTTCCGTTCAGCAGCACCCCGCTGCTGCGGTTGATGGGGTCGACCCGCCATATCCCGCCGTCGTCCCGCTGCAAAATGGCGTGTGTCCGGGACACGGAGGGAAAATTCACCCGGATATCCGCCCGCCGGGCCCGGCCGATGACGTTCTCCCAGTGATACAGCTCGTACCGCGCGCCGTTGGACAGGGTCACAAAGCCCCAGCTCTCCCGGTCCCGGCCCCGGAACAGGGACTTGCAGCACCGCACCAGCAGCCACACCGCCAGCCCGGCGGTCACGCCCCGGAACAGCCACAGGATCACCGGCAGCGCCGGGGAAATATATTGTTGCAGAAATGCCGTCATAGTTTACGCTCCACTTCGGTCCGTTGTCTTTCGCGTCATGTCTATCATACCATTTTTGTCCGGAAAAGCAACCTTGTTTAAGGATTATTTAACCACAGCCGCCGCATTCTGTGGTATAATCAGCCTGACTATAAGGGAGGAGTGGTTCTCATGACCATCCAAAAACGATTGGCCCGGTCCAACATCGCCATGCTGACGATCCCCCTGATAACGGCGGCGGTTCTCGGCGTGGCCATCGGCGAGCTGGTCTACCGCCCGGGCATGGGGGCATGGGACCGTCTGGCGGCACTCCGGCGCGCCAGACAGACGCGGCCCTGACCATGCTTCGGCTATCCGGCAAGCAAAAACCTCCGGCCAGGCCGGAGGTTTTTGCTTGCTCGTTTTATTTACTTACAGCAGGATGTCTGTCAGGTCGTCGAACACCTGGGACTTGGTGACCACCACCACATGGTCCCCCTCCTGGATGGTGGTGAGACCGCCGGGGATGATGATCTTGTTTTCCCGGGCAATGGCCGCCAGCAGCACGCCCTTTTTCAGGGTCAGATCCTTCAGGGGCTTGTCCAGCACCGACCGGCTGGAGGCCGTGGCGGTAAATTCCAACGCCTCCACGGAGCCGTCCAGCATTTTGTAAAGGCTCTCCACGGTGCTGCCCTGGGAGTTGGCCAGGGCCCGGACATAGCGGGTGATCTGGTTGGAGGTCAGGTCCTTGGGGCTGATGATGCTGCCCAGCTTCGTCTCCTGCACCAGGTCCATGTAGTTGGGACGGGTCATCTTGGTCAGCACCTTGGGCACCCCGGCCCGCTGGGCCGTCAGCGCCATCAGCAGGTTCTCCTCGTCCCGGTCCGTCAGCGCCACAAAGGCGTCGGTCTCGAAAATGTTCTCGCTTTCGATCAGGTCGGCGTCGGTGCCGTCGCCCTCGATGATCATGGCCCCGGGCAGCTCGGCGGACAGACGCAGGCACTTGTCGTGCTTCATCTCCACGATCCGGACCTTGGTATTGCTGCGGGCCAGCTCCCAGGTCAGGTACATGGTGATGCGGCTGCCGCCCAGGATGGACACGTTCTTCACCTTCTGCAGGGTGCGTCCGATGCCCCGCAGCATCTTCTGCAGCTCCGCCTTGGTGCCCACCATGTACAGCTTGTCCCCGCTGCGGGGCACAAAGGAGCCGTCTGGGATGATGATGTCGTCCCCCCGGTGAGCGGCGCAGATCAGCACCTCCGCCAGGCGGTTGCGATGGAAATCGTTCAGGGACACCCCCGCCAGGGAGTCCTCCTCCGTCACCCGGAAGCCGATCATGTCGATGCGCCCTCCAGCGAAGGGCTCCACCGAGAAGGCCGCCGGGAAGCTCAGGATCCGGGCGATCTCCCGGGCCGCTCCCAGGTCGGGATTGATGAGCATATCCAGGCCGATCTCCCGCTTCAGCATCCCGGCGTCCCGGCGGTACTCCGGGTTCCGGACCCGGGCGATGGTGTGCTGTGCCCCCAGCTTTTTGGCGATCAGGCAGCACACCAGGTTCGTCTCGTCCAGATTGGTGACGGCGATGACCAGGTCCGCGCCGCGGACCCCCGCCGCGTCCAGCACGCTGATGCTGGCGCCGTTGCCCTCCACGCACATCACGTCCAGGGTGCTGTCGGCCCGGTGCAGGGCCGCGGCGTCGTCGTCCACGATGGTGATGTCGTGATCCTCCACCGCCAGCTGCCGGGCAATGGCATAGCCCACCTTGCCGTTGCCCACAATGATGATCTTCATGCTTGCTCCTCTCCGCTGCTCTCCGGCAGCCGACTGCGCCTACGGCGCAGTATCACGGCGCTGTACTCCGCGCCCATAATCAGCACCGTGCCGCTCATATAGAGCCACAGCAGCACCACCACAATCGTGGCAATGGAGCCGTACAGCACGGAATAATTGGCAAAATTCTCCACATAATACGAAAAGGCCAGGGACAGGACCATCCACGCCGCCAGGGAGATGCCCACCCCGGGAGCCACTTCCTTCAAAGGCCGCCGCTGCCCCCGTGCCAGCATATACAGCACCGTCAGCATCAGGAACATCACCACGCCCAGAACGATAAACCGCAGATAGCTCCACAGGTCGATGAACCCCGCCGGCAGCTCGATGAGGCCGGAGAGAAACTCCAGCGCCCGGCGGCCCACCGTGACCAGCAGCAGCGTCAGTCCGATGGTCAGGATCAGCCACACGGTGAACAGCAGGATCCCCAGCTGATTGACCAGCATTTTCCGGGGCGGACCCAGGCCGAAGGCCTTGCGCAGGGAGTGCAGCAGACAGCTGGTGGCCCGCATGGGGAACCAGACGGAGAAAATCAGGCTGAACCACAGCAGCTGGCGGCTGGCGTTGGCGGACACATATTCAAGATACGACTCCAGCACCGACATCACGTCCGCCGGAACGATCTGGGACAGCATCTGGGTCACGCTGTCCACGTCCAGCTTCAGGATGCCCAGCAGGGTGCTGATGAACACCAGCAGCGGAAACAGCGCAAACAGCAGATAATAGGTCAGGGCCGCGCTGTCCCGGCCCACGTCATGCAGATAATACCGGCGCACCAGCTGCACCGTGATTTGCCCCGCAGCCGTCCGGGGCGACCACTTTTTCTTCACAGGAGCCCTCCCCCCTATCCTGTACAGTGTATCACACAGGTGCCCAAATGAAAAGAGGAAATTGCCCCCATACGGATTTATTTATAGCGGCAGATTGTAAAAAAATTATTATTTTTCACGTTTCCCTATTGCGATTTCTCGTACGGCTTGTTATAATTAGTTTATCCGGAAGCAAAGCTGCTTCTGGAATCTACAGTAAAGAGGGTCGAATTATGGACAAACTTACCAACATCGTACGGGACGAAATTTCCCGCCAGTACAAGAGCGTCCGGCAGTTTGCTTTTGCAGTTGGCATTCCTCTGTCCACCATCAACAGCGCACTGCACAACGGCATCGGCGGTTCTTCGTTTGACACGGTGGTCCAGATTTGCCGCACACTGGGCATCTGCGCCCTGGGCGAGGAGAACATCCACCTGACGGAGGACACCCAGCGGATCCTGGACCAGTACGCCAAGCTGGACGACTATGGCCGCCACACCATCGCCTCCGTGATACAGGTGGAGTATGACCGCTGCACCAAGACGTTTGAGGATGGCTCCGACCTGCGGGGCGGCTATTCCAGCGTCAATCTGTCTGCCCCCGTTGCCAACGACGAGCCCGTTTCCATGAACGTGCTGGCTAGCCGCGAGGACTGAGTGGATCCCCATAATTGCATAAAATGAGAGCTTCCGGCCGCGCCGGGAGCTCTTATTTTATGCGTTTCATCCAAAAATTTACCTGATTTTTGGCGGGCACGCAGCAAAAAGCGGTTGATATTTCGCAGTGTGCCTGTTATAATAGAGTGTAATTAGCGGAACAGCGGCGCATTATCGTGTAAAATTGCCCGCAGCCGCTCTATCCTTTCAGATGGGAGAAAGATGCATGAAAGTGATCCAAAAATCCGGCGCCTGGCTGTGGGCGCTGCTGGCGGCCCTCCTGCTGACGGTGCTGCTGACAGCCACGGCCTTCGCCGGAGACAACGATTTCCGCTGCTGGACCGTGGATGCCCGGCAGTGGACCAACCAGGGCTGCCGGTCCGAGCAGGACGGGGTGTGGTACCTGTTCCTGCCCAGGGACGAAAGCCCGGCGGACACGGTCCTGTCCTTCAGCGGCAGGGTAACGGCGGCCTCCGCCGGCGCCCTGGACCGGGAGGGCGGCACCCTGACCGGGGCCTTCGCCGACCGTGACCGGGTGACCCTGACCCTGGAGGGCGGCAGAACCGAGACGGTGTGCCTGCGGCAGAGCAGTCTGCCCAGCCTGCGGCTGACCCTCAACGGTACCACCCTGGACCAGATCCACCAGGACAAGGACGTGAAGTATCCCGGCAACGACCTGGTGCTGACGGACGGGGACGACGTCCTCACCGGCGCCGTGGAGATCAAGGGCCGGGGCAACTCCACCTGGCGGGAATACGCCAAAAAGCCCTACCAGATCAAGTTCAGCAAAAAGACCTCCGTGCTGGGTATGCCCGCCGCCAAGAAGTGGATTCTGCTGGCCAACGCCTCCGACGACAGCATGATCCGCACCCGGCTGGTGTATGACGCGGCGGAGCAGATGGGCTTTCCCTTCGTGACGGAATATCAATATGTGGACCTGTGGATAGACGGCCAGTACCTGGGCGTGTACCTGCTGGGCGAAAAGGCCGAGATCGGCAAGGGCCGCCTGAACCTGCAGGACCCCGCCGGGGCCATGTTCGAGCTGGACAACGGCTTCGCCACGGACGAGGACCACTATTTCTTCGAGGGTCGGCTGAACAGCTACTTCGCCCTGAAGGAGATCGTGGAGGAGGACGACGAACACATTCAGCAGGCCATGACCAATTTCCAGACGGCCATGACCCGCCTGACCACGGCGCTGACCTCCCAGGGCTGGGAAAATCTGTCCCTGAGCCAGCTCAATGAAATGATCGACGTGGACTCCCTGGCCCGCTACTATCTGATGAACGAGTACGTTCTCAACGGCGAGTCCTTCTTCACCAGCTTCTTCTGGTATCAGGACGGCGCGTCCGACGTGCTCCATGTGGGCCCCCTGTGGGACTTTGATACCTGCATGGGCAACAAGAACGAAAAGGTCACCGACTACAACGCCAGCAGCACCTCTGTGCTGATGAAGAAGATGCTGAACATCCCGGCGTTTTATCAGCGGGTGCAGGAGCTGTACACCCGGTATAAGCCGGTGCTCACCGGCATGGCCGGTCAGGTGGACGGTCTGCGGGACGAGATCGGCGTCTCCGCCGACCTGAATTACCTGCGCTGGAGCACCCTGGGCGCCGCCAATCCCAAGCCCGGCGGCACCCCCTTCGCCCCCACCTATGACGAGGCCCTCAGCCGGGTGCGCACCTGGCTCGCCGGCCGGGCCAATGCCTTTACCCCCACCGTGCGTCCCCAGCAGCTGGGGTACTACTTCAACGCCAGCCGCACGGTGATGTACCTGACCTACTCCGCTCCCAGCCAGACCTCCCTGCGCTTCGCCGTCTGGGGCCAGCAGGACGGCCAGAACGACCTGCACTGGTATCAGGCCAAGCAGCAGAATGGCCGCTGGGTGGCCGAGGTGCCCCTGACCAACCACCAGGAAACCGGCACCTATATGGTCCATGTCTACAATCAGAACGGCCTGCCCCAGGGTCTGCTGGACCACGGCACCGTGGTGGTGGACAACCTGGTGCAGCCGGAAAAGCCCGCCCTGAAGGCGGCCCTGTCCGCTGACGGACGGTATCTGAACCTGACCCTCACCGGCGGCAGCGACCTGACCCAGGTTTGGTTCCCCACCTGGAGCGAGAAGAACGGCCAGGATGACCTCCAGTGGTACGAGGCCAAGAAGCAGGCCGACGGCTCCTGGACCTATTCCGTGGCCCTGTCCCGCCACAACACCACCGGCACCTATTTCATCCACGCCTACGGCAACAACAAGAAGAACCTGGTGGCCCACACCACCGCCTATGTGGAGAAGATCCCCGGGCCGGAGATGAAGGCCGCCCTGTCCGCCGACGGGCGCTATCTGGACGTGACCCTGACGGGCCGCGGCGACCTGACCCAGGTCTGGTTCCCCACCTGGAGCCAGGTCAACGGCCAGGACGACCTGCGCTGGCATGAGGCCGCCAGGCAGACCGACGGCTCCTGGACCTGCCGCATCGCCCTGTCGGACCACTCCGGCACCGGCGCTACCAAGTGGGGCAAGCTGAAAAGCGGGGCCGGTTGGATTTCCCTTGACTACGCAAAACCGGTGTGATACCATGTTATTAGTTTGTTACTACCGGCCCCGATTTTTCGGGGTTTCAGTGGGCTGAAATGTTCAGTATTTCGGCGCTTCGGAGCGTCGCGGAGCATTGAAATTCATGGTACAATAAAAACAGATTAAGCGGGAACCCTTGATTTTTCAGGGGTTCCCGCCTTTTTTGTTACTACCGTGTTAATAGTTCAGTGTTCAGCGGCCTATAATGTTCACCGGATTGAACCCTATTTGATAAGTTCCACCGTGGCCTTCAGTTCATCCAAAGTCTTGTGATTATAGACCCGGTTTCCCGTGTCTTTGGACACATGACCCATAAGAAGATCAATACACTTCCGGTTTGCCCCGGCGCTGTCCAGTTGAGTTTCAAAGGTGTGGCGGCATTCGTGCGGGGTGTGGTTCATGCCAAGAGCCTTCATAATGTCCGCCCAAAAAATCCGGTATTGGGTTTGGTTGCAAACCCGCCCATTGTAGCTGATCAGCCGGGGGCCACCTTCGGCAAGACGGGCTTCAACCAAGGGCCTGATCTTGGAATGGATGGGAACCACCCGATCCTTCCCGGCCTTGGTTTTGGTTCCGCCTTTCATCGTCCCGGCCTGAAGGTTTATATCTTCCGGCTTCAAGTTCAGAAGTTCGCTGATTCGCCACCCGGAATAAAGCAGGATCAGAACCGTGTCAACCCAAGGTTCTTTCTGGTGATCCCAAACCTTCTTGATTTCATCCTTGCTGAATGGAAGGCGGCTGGTGGGCGGGATGGGATCAGAAGTCAGCAAGTCAGAGAAGCACCGGTTGATTATGTCCATTTCCAAGGCGAACCGGTCAAGATGGCCCCAAAGGTTCTTGATTGCCGCTTGGGTACTGTACCCCTTCCCGCAACCGTCAATGGTTTCTTGCATTTGGTATGATCGGATTTGTTTATAGGGCTTCTCCCATAACGCTGAACAATGCTTGAACGCTGAACACAAAGATGAACGGTTGGATTCCCCCAGCTTGGGGGCCTTCTTTTCTTTCCAAAGTTCAAACAGTTCCTTCATGGTGATCTTGGCCCGGTCAACATCCCAAGGATCACGGTTGTATTCAGCCAACAGCATATTCCCGGCTTCACGGGTTTCTGTGTAGCCTACTATATCATAGATTGGATGGCCTTTGTCGTTCCAGCCAATGACCTTCTTCACAATGTACGGGCGGCGGCGATTGCCTGACAGCTTCGCAACTGTCCCATACCCATTAGGATTCCGCATTATATCACCTGTCCTTTCGTGGAAAATGGGTATAGCAAAGCCAACCCCAGTGTGATATAATGTTCAATGGAGGTTGAAACATTAACTTCAAAAGGGGTTTGTTTCGCCTGACCGCTTCCGGTGTGCCACCACCGGGGGCGGTCATTTTTTTTTGCATTTGTTCCATATCCGTTCCGCTTAAAATCCTTGCGGGGTGTGGCTTTGAGAGAATGGAACACTTGGAACGGATATTATATTACTTCAAAGAGTAGATAAAAAAAATATATAAAAGAAAAAGAGTATATAGAGAACCGGCGCTTTATCTGTTCCACCTGTTCCAAAGCCTTGATTTTCCTGTGTTTTCAGGGATTGGACGGCGGAACGGATGTGGACAGATCGAGTTTGGCAAGTTCACCTTTGACCTGTTCCAGAACTTCAGGATATTCAGAATCAGGGTTCATGGAATATTGATCTTCGTATTCTTTCAGGGTGTTCAGATACCGGTTCCAATGGGTGGCTTTGGCCTTTGCGGTTTTCAGTTCATCAATCTTGGCTTTCTGATCAGAATAGGAATCTAACAAAACCCGTTCTTTCTGACTATCAGCCGCCTTGAAGAAAGAAGCTGGAAGATCAGATGTGTAAGGGATGATCCCGGCCTTGGCCGCTTGATCCACCGTCAGGGCTATTTGCATACCATATTCATAGCGGGAAAAGAATGTTTCAAGGTTCTTCGTCTTTTCAAAGATGTTCAAACAATCTTGAACAATCCGCACATGATTTTTGGCTTCTGCTACGGTGTAGGCCCCCGGCATGGATTTAATAGCCCGTTCCGGGTTCAGATTGGAATGAACCTGAACGGTGGGTTCTGTTTTGGGTGGGGCCTTCTGTCTTGGCTTTCTTTTTCGCAGAAGCAGGAACAGGAAGAACCCCATAATGACATCCATTATGATGAACACGGGGCGGAGTTCTGGCGCTTCCGTAAAAAACATGATTGTGTAGACGATAAACCCGAAACTGAAAAAGAAGATCCCAAAGCCTTTCAAAAACTTCTTCATCCAGCCACCTTCTATCTTATATCACTTTGGAAGGCCACGGCCTTACCAAGAATGATGATATGATCCAACTGTTCACCCGTATAAACCAAATCTTCATACTTGGAGTTTTCAGCCTTCAGGATCAGAAGGTTCTTTTCAGGGAAATAATTCACCCGCTTCAGGGTTGCTTCATCTTCGATGATAACAGCGGCAATTTCACCATTGTCCACCATTTCCTGTTTTCTGATGAACACAATATCCCCGTCATAGATTCTGGCCCCGATCATGGAATCACCCTTGGCCTTCAAGCAGAAATCAGCATGAATGTTGGCACCAGCTTCCACATACAGTTCCTTTTCTTCGTTTGCCATGATGGGTTTACCGCAAGCAATGTCACCGAGTAGGGGAAAACGCTTTGTAGAAATTGGGATGATGTTATCAAACTTCATTTGTGGCTGTGAAGGTTCAACTACCACAGATTTATTGATACTTTTCAACCAATCATTCCGGTTCGGAATGTCTGATCTTCCCATGAGGTAATCCAAATCAACATTGAAATAGTCAGCAATGGTTTCCATAGATTCAAGGCCCGGTTCCCGTTCGCCCCGTTCATACATATTTACACTACTTTTAGAAAAACCAAGCTGATCCGCCAAGTTCTGTTGAGATAGGCGGCGTTCGGTTCGTAATTGTTTGAACCGATCAGAAAACTTCGGCATAAGTACACCCCTTTCAGAAGTCTTTCTATAATTTATTATACACATTATGTGCACAAAGTCAATCCGTCGATGTGCACAATTAGTAACACATTTCTTTGTGCACAATTTGTGTTCAGTTGTGCTTGACTTTGAGCACATATCGTGTATAATGATAATCAGACGAGCACAAAAGGTGCACGAACTGATTGGGAGGATTTGAAAATGAAGGTTCATGTTTTTGATACCTATGTCACCATTAAGGATCGTGAAGGACACCCTGATATGGATGATACTTTGCTTGAAAAACTGGATGAAATGCTTACCACTTATGGTGTGCCCCACGCTTTTACCCTTCCCCACGAAAAGACCATGGAAGATTGCCCGGAAGCTACTCTTGAAGTTGCCTATGATTCTTCTGATGATATAACCTTTAGTCTTGTGTATATCCTGTTCAATAAAACTTATCGGGGTGCAACCGATAAAGCGGTTGCAGAATCAATGATTAAGGTTTCTGCAAAATATATGGATGCTGAATAAGCCGAAACGGGCCTGATGGCCCGTCCACCGGAACCGCCCCACCGGTGCTGATGATGGCAGGGCAACAGCGACAACATGAGCGCCCCCCGGTTTATGGGTTCGGGTATTGGGTATCAATCCCCATATAAAAGATATGACCGCCCGGAAATTGCTTGTTGGGGCTTTGGCTGTTCTAATTCTGAAGAAAGGATGTGCAAATATGAGTGTTGGCAAGAAACTTCGGGAACTGCGTGGAAGCAGAACCCAAGACGAAATTTCCAAGGAACTTGGGATTACCAAATCTTCTTATGCCATGTATGAGCGAGATGAACGGGTTCCCCGTGATGAAGTGAAGGTTCGCATTTCCAACTTCTTTGGTGTTTCGGTGCAGGAACTTTTTTTTAACTAAATCGAGCACATATAGTGTTCAATAGGAGTAAGTACCATGAATGAAGTCAGTTTGAAACCGGTCATTGATGAACTTGAAACCTTGTTTTCAAAGTTCAACAAAGCCTTCTTTGAAGGGAAGTTGGAAAAGCCTGTGATCACCGTTTCCCCGGATCATACCCGTGGGGCCTATGGCTGGTGTACCGCTTGGAAGGCGTGGCAAGACGGAAACAAGGAAGGCGGCTATTACGAAATCAACCTGTGCGCCGAATACCTGAACCGCCCCTTTGAAGAAACCTGTGGAACCTTACTTCACGAAATGGTTCACCTTCAGAACCTTCAGGACAATGTTCAGGACACTTCCCGTTCTGGTTCCTACCACAACCGGAAGTTCAAGGAAACCGCTGAAGCCCACGGGCTGACCGTGGAGAAAGGCGAAAAGTACGGATGGCACAAAACCACCCTGAACCCGCAAGCAGAAGCCTTTGTGAAATCCCTTGGCAAGTCCGGGTTCTGTCTGGTTCGGCCCCGTACCAATCCGCTGAAGGGTTCCCGGAAGGGGGGGGGGATCAAGTTCCCGTAAGTATGTTTGCCCCTGTTGCGGAACCATCATCCGGGCCACCAAGGAAGTTCATGTTCTCTGTGGGGAATGTGAAGTGGCCTTTGAAGAACAGGAGTGATAACCAATGAAGTTGATTGACACCAAGGATTGGAAGGCCGTTCACTTCAAGGATCGAACCATTTTGAGAAGTGACCGCAATCTTTACCCGGAAGCCGATTGGTGGGCTTTGGTTTCCACCGTGGATGTGGAACCGATGAAGGAACCCGGTCATTTCAAGGTGGTAAGCCAATGATGATCACCCGCCAAGTTCGCTGTAAGAAGTGTGGGGAAATGTTTCCCCTGACCTATCCCGAAAAGCTGTCCGACATTGGCCGGGATGTTATTTCTTACTGTCCGCCGTGTTTACACACGGAAATCTTGAAAAATGAAAGGAGTACGCACAATGACCACCTTTGCAGAGCGTTTGAAGAACGCTATGGAACAGGCCAACATGAGCCAATCCGCCCTGTCTGAACAGGCCGGGGCTTCCAAGGCCGCTATCAGCCAATACCTTTCCGGGAAGAACACCCCCGGCCCTGACCGTATCAAGGCCCTTGCCGATGCCACCGGTGTTTCCTTTGATTACCTGATGGGTTATGGAGCCGCCCCGGTTGCGGAACCGCCCATCAAGAAGATCAGCGTGAAGGAAGCCGCCCGGTGCATGGGTAAATCTGATCAGTTCGTCAGAATCGGCCTTCAGCGTGGCCTTCTTCCCTTCGGGAACGCTGTTCCCGGAACCGGCGCTTGCTGGAATTACTACATCAACCCCACCAAGTTCCGTGATTATGTGGGCGCTGAAGTGTTCAACAGCTTTTTCGGCTTGACCGCCTGACGATTGGGGGGGGAATGAGTGAAACCAGCAAAGAATGAGGTGGGCGGCGGTGTGCGGTTGCCTAAATCCTTCTATGAACGCCCCCTTACCCCGAAAGAAGCCCAATTCGCCACGGACAACATCAACATTGTTTGGTGGTACTTGGATCAACAGGGCCTTGACCGGGCGGAATGGTTTGATGTGGTGATCTTCCGGTATCTGTTGAGTGTGAAGCGGTGGTTTGCCCTTCCTGATCTTCAGAAAGTGAAGTTTGTCACTGTGGCCTGTAAAGTTATGAAATCTGCCATTGGGCATGAGCGAGAAAAGCGGAGCCGGGAACCCCAAACCGTTAGCCTGTATGATCCTATCCCCGGAACTGAAGATTTGCTGTTTATCGACACGATAGCGGCCCCGGAAATTTTGTAAGAAGGTGAAGTAATGGAAATCAAATACAATGTTCAGGCCCCGCCCAAGGGCAGTTTCAATGGCGGTGTTAAGAGCGAGGAAGTCAAAGCCATTGAAGATTTTCTGACCAGCGGCAACGCAAAGAATATGTGTTTCGAGTATGAAACCGATCAGGGAGCTAAAAACAAGTTGGCTACCATTTCCAGCCACAAGCGCAAATGGAACCAGACGGCGGCGAAAAAGTATGATGCCTACCGTGTGAAGAACTGTATCTATATTGTCCGGCTGACCGGAAAGAAAGGATGATGAATATGAAAACCCGTTTTGATGGGAGCCTTTGGATCGGCGCAAGCGGACAGGCTTTCAGCCCCGTGGAAATGACAACTGATCACCTGTTGAATACGGTGAAGATGTTGAAAAACCGCCCCGCCGTTGTGGTATCTATGATTGTTCGTGACATTGAAGCCGCCCCCGATTGTTGCCCTTTTGATCCCTTCGGAGTTGGTCATTTTGGAATGGTAAAACAGTCTTTGTTTAACATTACTTCCATGACCCCTGAACAGATCAGCGATTACGCATTGAACAGTACATTGGGAACGGCGCTGAAGGCTGAACTTCTTTCCCGTGGCGTAAATGTGGAAAATTACATTTCCATGATTGAAACGCCTGAAGTTTTATGATCACGCTATTTCAGCACCAGCAAAAGGCCCTTGACCTGACGGAAGGCCACAACCGATGCGCCTATTACCTTGATATGGGGCTTGGGAAAACCTTTGTTGGTTCAGAGAAAATGAAGGAACTGAATACCCGGATCAATCTTGTGGTGTGTCAGTGTTCAAAGGTTCCTGATTGGATTGAACATTTTCAAACCTACTACACCCGGAACTGTGTCTTTGACCTGACCGATCCCAAAACCTTCAAATGGTTCATGGAACAGATTCAGTGTGAAGTTCCAACCCTGATGATTGGCGTGATCAACTATGAACTGACCTTCAGGCGGAAGATTCTGAAAACCCTTTCCGGGTTTACGCTGATGCTTGATGAAAGTTCCCTGATCCAGAATGAGAACGCCAAGCGGTCAAAGTTCATTCTTGGGCTGAAACCGGATAATGTGATCCTTCTGTCAGGCACCCCCACGGGCGGCAAGTATGAAAACCTGTGGAGCCAATGCCAACTGTTGGGGTGGAAGATTTCAAAGGAACTGTTCTGGAAGCAGTACATTCAAACGGAATGGGTGGAAACCGATGGCTTTTGGCGGAAGCAGATTACCGGCTATAAGAATGTTGACCGGCTGAAGATGAAGCTGGCCGAACATGGGGCCGTTTTCATGACTACCGAACAGGCCGGGATCAGCCTTCCAAAACGGAACTGGATCAAGGTCAAAACCCGCCCTTCACCCCTTTATTGGAAGTTCTGGAATGATCGCTATGTTGCGATTGACAGCGCCAACCTTGGTGAATTTGAACTGGATGCTGATTTCTACGGTTCCAATGCCCATTGTGAACGGGAACTGATTGGCGATACCAGCTTGACCCGCCGCCTTTATGCCCGTCAGCTTTGCGGCCTATACAACCCGGCCCGTTATGAAGCCTTTCGGGATTTGGTGAACAGCACAGAAGATCGCTTGATTGTGTTCTATAACTTCACGGAAGAAATGGAACGCCTGAAGGGGATTGCCAAGGGCCTGAACCGGCCTGTGTCTGTTCTTTCCGGTGAAGAAAAGAACTTGGATGCTTACCGATACCAGCACAACAGCATTACCTTCATTCAGTATCAGGCCGGTGCAATGGGCGGCAACTTCCAGCTTGCCAACAAAATCATTTACTTCAGCCTTCCCCAAGGTTCGGAACTGTGGGAGCAATCCCAAAAGCGTATTCACCGCCTTGGGCAAGAACGGCCCTGTTTCTATTACCTGATGATCTGTCCGGGAACGGTTGAAGAAGATATTCTTTCCACTTTGGAAATGAGAAAGGACTATACCGATGAACTATTCAGAAAGTATGAGCAAGCGGCAACAGCGCCGCAAAGCCCTTAACCAGCGGTTCAGGCGGATGTTCCTTGTGGCCCTTCTGATGGGCCTTGCAATGGGGTTTGTATTTGGGCGCTGTTCTGCTGTCAACAGCAAGGCCCCGGATGCCCCCATTGAACCGGATCAGCTTACCGCCGTGATCCCGGATGTGACCTTGGAGCCGGTGGAAACCCCGCTGGTGGAAGAACCCGCCGAACCTGAACCGGTGCTGTTGGGCAGTTTCAGAATTACCGCCTATTGTTCCTGTGAAAAGTGTTGCGGCGAATGGGCCAAGAACCGGCCCAACGGCATTGTGTATGGTGCCGCTGGTGTGGAACTGAAGGCCGGTGTTTCCTGTGCTTCCCCGCTTCCCTTGGGAACCGTGGTGGAAGTGGAAGGCTTGGGTGAATATATCGTTCAGGATCGCCCCGCCCAATGGGTGATTGACAAATACGGTGAAAACCAGATCGACATTTATTTTGACAACCATGAAGCCGCTTCCGCCTTCGGCCTGAAGCAGTTGAATGTTTATCTGAAAGGAGAACCAGAAAAATGATCAAATGTGAAAATGCTTGCCCCCGTGGAAAGTTCGATGGGTGTTGCCACAAATGCCCGGAGTTCCACACTTGCCCTGATTCCTGTCAGGAAAACCCGAACGCCTGTGGTTCGGCCACCTTCGATGAAGAAACGGCCCTTCAGGAGTTCAAGAACACCCAGCTTGCCACCCTGAACGCCATTGCTTCCCTGACCGCCCACAAGAAGGCCATTGAGGATCAGGAAAAGGAAATGAAGGCCAAGCTGTATGAAGCAATGGTGAAGTTTGGTGTGGATAAGTTTGAATCCGATGTTCTGAACCTTACCCTTGTGAAGCCCACCAATGCCACCAGCATTGATTCCGCAAAGCTGAAGAAGAAATACCCGGACATTGCTTCCGAGTGTTCCAAGACCACCGCCAAGGCCGGTTATGTGAAGATCACCCTGAAAGGCGGTGGGCAGTAATGGAAGGTTTGACCCCGAAAGAAGCTGACGCTTGGGCAAGTGAAATGACCCGCATTGTTGGTGGCACCATTCATGAACTGATTGCGGCGGCTGATAAACACAATATCGACCGTGATTCCGCTGTTCAGTATTATTCCGATCTGTTTTCGGCTATGGCAAGTGTGGCAACCTTTGAACATTATGAAATGGACGGTGGGGCCGATGGCAAGGGATGAAGTGTGGGATGCCCTGAAAAATCATGCCAAACAGGTTCATTCAGAACGGGTTGCAAAGAACCCCGACCGGATCGCCTATGCCATTCAGCAGTTTGAAGCCCACGGCATTGAATACCAACTGAAGAATGAGCAAACCGGACATTTCCATTGTTGGCGGAAGTCTGATGATAAACTGTTCCAATTCTACGCTGGAACGGGTAAAATTCAGGGCTTCACCCAAGTCAGAGGTATTCACAGCCTGATTCAGATGTTGGAGGGGTGAGCCGATGGCCGGTGAAAAGAACTTTGAAAACCGCTTGAAGAAGTGGTTGGAGTGTGAGGGGATTTATCCCTTGGGCCACCCGAAAGACCAAATGCCCGTTGCCCCCTGTGGGTATTGGGAAAAGCGCTGGGGCGGTGGAAGGTATGTGAAAAGCGGCCTTCCTGATATGCGGATTGTGGTGAATGGGATAGCCTTTGAAGTGGAATTAAAGGCCACCAACGGAACCCCTTCAGAACTGCAAAAGCGCAATATCCGCCAAATCAATGACAGCGGCGGAATGGCAATGGTGCTTTACCCGGAAGGGTTTGACACATTCAAAGCCATGATAAAGGGGGTGAAATCATGCCCACAAGATGTTCCCATAGCCGGGTTGAGAGTTTCAACCGTTGCCCTTTCAAATACTTCTTGCGATATGTTGAGGGATTAGACACGATCCCGAACATGGAGCCGGACAACGCCCTGATTTTGGGGACGGCCCTCCACACTGGAATTGAAGAAGGCGTGGATCAGGCTTTGGAGTTCTACACCAACAGCTTTCCCATTCTGACGGATGATCACATTCACGAAATGATGAAGCTGGAAGCCCTGATTCCCAAGGCAAAGGCCCTGTTGCCACCGGGCGGAACCTTTGAACTTCCCATTGGCAATTCTGACTTCATCGGGTTCATGGATTATCTGGCCCCGGTGGATGAAGGAACCTTCGATTTGTACGACTTCAAATATTCCAGCAATTCCAAAAGCTACATGGTTTCCGGTCAGTTGCATGAATACAAGTATTTCTATGAACTGACCCACCCCGGACACCGGATCAGGAATATGTATTTTCTGTTTGTCCCCAAAGTGAAGATCAGGCAGAAGAAAACAGAAACCTTGGCCCAATTCCGGGATAGGTTGCGGGAAGCCCTGAACGGGGCTGAACCGTGGCTTGAACAGGTTCCCTTCAATCTTTACAAGGTTGTGGACTTCCTGACCGATGTAAAACACATGGTTGAAGAAACCGATTTTCAAAAGCACCCAAACCACTTTTGCGGGTGGTGTGAGTATGAAGAATATTGTCAGAAAGGATGGGATTATATGTTGCTTCCCAAAAATGAACGGCGCAATCTGAACGCCACCAAGAAGAAGGTTGTGTGGATTTACGGCGCACCCTTCAGCGGCAAGACCTTCTTTGCCAACCAGTTTCCTGATCCCCTGATGCTGAATACGGATGGCAACATCAAGTTTGTTGATGCCCCCTATATCGCAATCCGGGACACGGTGACGGTGGAAGGCCGGTTGACCAAGCGGCAGTTGGCGTGGGATGTTTTTTCCGATGCCGTGGCCGAACTGGAAAAGAAGCAGAACGACTTCAAAACCATTGTGGTTGACCTGTTGGAAGATACCTATGAGGCTTGCCGTGTGTATATCTGTGACCGGCAAGGGTGGAAACATGAAAGTGATGATTCCTTCCGGGCTTGGGATATGGTAACTTCCGAGTTCCTGAACACCATTAAACGGCTGGTGGATTTGGATTATGAAAACATCATCCTGATCAGCCATGAGGACAGAAGCCGTGACCTTACCCGCAAGAGCGGTGACAAGATCAGTTCTATCCGCCCGAACCTTCGGGAAAAGGTTGCCAATAAGGTTGCCGGTATGGTTGACCTTGTGGCCCGTATCGTGGCGGACGATGATGAACGGGTGCTGTCTTTCAAGACTTCTGAAGTGATCTTCGGCGGTGGCCGTTTGACTGTCCGTGATAAGGAAATCCCGCTGACCTATGATGCTTTCTGTGAAGTCTACGAGGAAGCCAACCAGAAGGCCGCAGGAGCCATGAAGCACGGCGGCAATACCCCGGCTACCCCCGCCCCGGAAGCGGCTGACAGCGGCGAACAGCGGCCCAGCAGACGGGGCAGAAAGCCCAAAGAGGAAGAAGCCCCGGCCCCTGACCCGGAAGCCGTGGAAGATGCTGACCGGGCGGCGGCTGGTGATCCTGACATTCCGCAGGAACAGACGGAGCCGGAAACCCTTCCCAAATGCCCTGACGGGGATCGGATTTTTGCCCAGCACAACGAAAACCCGGAAATCCCTCTTTGCCCCAATATTGATGCCGGCCACCATTGCCACAAGGAAGGCGGCCCCGATGCTTGCCCCCTGTGGGATCGCCCCAAAGTGGAGGAGCCGGAACCCGCCCCCATGATGGATGTGAACCCGCCCCGGCGCACCCGGAAGAAGCGTGATGCCTGATGAAGATTGATCCTTGTCCTTGTGTGGTCAGCCTGAAAGATGGTTCAGTTCACACGCTGTTTGAGTTCCGCCACTTTTTGGAACTGGTGGAAGATTGCATGGGGTATGATGCCGCAAAGTGGTTGAGAACCCATGTAGAACAGGCGGAAAAGGCCGCTGATTATACCCAAGCCAAGGTTGACACCGACTTGACCGCTTATGAAAGCGACTTGGAGAGCAACCGCAGAGCCTTTCAGGATATTCAGACGGAAGCCGCCGCAATTACCCAAGTTCTTCAAGGGAAGCGGGTTGATCGTCAAAAAATCGCCCATTCCGTGAGGGAAATAGGAAAAATTATTTCCAATCAGATTTAGGAGGTAAAGACCATGTGTGATTCCCTGAAGCAGTTCAAAGAGGAAATGGAAAAGCGGGGCCTTTTCCGCAAGATCACCGTTGCCGCAAACCTGATCCCCCCCCCGCCCGGTATTGAGCCGGAAGCCCTGATTGCCATTCATAAGCTGGCCGCAAAAGAAGCCCTGATCATGTATGCCCGGAAGCATGATGATTTCAGTGATCTTCTGGCGGAAGCGGCCTTTGATAACCTGTTTGACACCATCCTTACGGATGATCTGTTCAAGCCGGTTGAGGGGTTCACACCTACTGACGAGGAACGGGCCAAAATGGAGGAAGCAGAGAAAACCGCTAAAGCACTTTCCGGCCTGTTCGACATTCTGAAGAACATCTAAAATTACATTTAGGAGGAAATTTATTATGGCTATCGACTTTGACAAGATTGATCGTACCGTTGATCTGAAGGGCCTTCAGGCCGATGTGGAGGATGCCAAGAAGAATGGCGGCGGGGACTTCCCCACCATTCCCGCTGGCAAGTATGAAGCCCGTGTGGAGAGCATGGAAATCAAAGGAACCAAGGCAGACCCCAACCGCCCCATGTTGGCTGTGTCCTTCAAGATTCTGTCCGGTGAGTACAAGAACCAGCGCCTTTTCATGAACCGTGTTCTGTACGGCACCAAGAATGACAAGAACATGATCGCTTCCGCTATGGGCTTCTTGGAAAAGTTGGATTCCGGGGTTCCCATCAGCTTCACCAGTTACAAGCAGTTTGCCCAACTTGTCCTTGATGTAGCGGAAGCCATTGACGGGAAGCTGGAATATGCGGTGGATTACGATGATACCCGCTTCAATTCCATCAGCATTGATGAAGTCTTTGAAGTTGAGGATTGAAAACCGGTGTGCACTTTTTTATAATCAAATTGAGCACTATATGTACTCATATTGACTTTTTTGAACCTTAATTTTCAAAAACGCCGGGGCAAGCGCCCCGGTTGGCCCCAAGGTGAAGCCTTCCCGTGGCGGGGCTGTTTTCACTGATTCACCAAAAATTCCTTCAGAAAGTGGGTGACACGATGATCTTCTATGACTTTGAGGTTTTCGCTTATGATTGGCTGGTTGTCCTGATTGACTTGAACGCCAAACAGGAAACCGTGATCATCAATGACCCTGACAAATTAAAAGGCTTCTATGAGAGCCACAAGGAAACCATTTGGGCCGGGTACAACAGCCGCCATTATGACCAATTCATTTTGAAGGGTATCTTGTGCGGGTTCAACCCAAAGAAAGTGAATGACTGGATCATCCTTGATGATAAACCCGGCTATCGGTTTTCAAGCCTGTTCAGGAACTTCCCCCTGATTAACTATGATGTGATGCCCAATCCGCCTATCAGCCTGAAGGCGCTGGAAGCCTTCATGGGGCATTCTATCAAGGAAACCACAGTTCCCTTCGATATTGACCGGCCTTTGACAGAAGCGGAGCTGGCGGAAACGGTCAAATATTGCCGCCATGATGTGGAAGAAACTGTGGAAGTATGGGTTCGCAATATTGCGGAATTCAACACCACAATGTTCTTTGTAAATCACTTTCATCTTGGAAGTAATTCTATTGGGAAAACCAAAGCCCAGCTTGCCGCAGAGATTTTGGGCGGGAATGGGAAGGGAAAATCTTTTGATGATGAATTTGACTTTCCAATTTTAGATTGCTTACGGTTGAAAAAATACCGTTTTGTGGCGGACTGGTACAAAAACCCCGTTAATCATGATTATGGGAAGGCGCAGGAGAATATAACCGTTGCCGGTGTTCCACATACCTTTGCTTGGGGCGGTGGGCACGGCGCTATTCCCAAATATCACGCCCACGGGATCTTCTTGGTGATTGATGTTACAGCCTATTACCCATCCTTGCAAAAGCAATTCAAAATTGGGTATCGGGTAATGGATCATCCTGAAAACTTTGAGTTCATCCATGATAGCAATATTGAATTCAAGCGCAAGGGAGATAAAAAAGCCCGTCAGCCATTCAAGATCATGGACAATGCTATTTCAGGGCAGATGAAGCAACCACAATCGGCACTTTACGACCCCATGAGCAACAACACCATTTGTATCAACGGCCAACTTCTGCTTCTGGATTTAGTTGAACACCTTGAACCCTATTGCAAACTTGTTCAGAACAACACAGATGGTATCATTGTCCAGCTTGCGGATTATGACCGGGATTTTGAAAAGATTGATGATGTGGTTTGGGAATGGGAGCAAAGAACCGGAATGAAGATGGACTTTGATACTTTCATGGGTGACATTTATCAGAAAGATGTAAACAACTATTTTTTGGTTGACCGGGAAACCGGGGCGGTTAAAGCCAAGGGCGCTTATGTAAAAAAACTGTCTGATCTGGATTATGACCTTCCTATTGTCAACCGGGCCATTAGTGAATACTTTTCCCACAAAACCACACCAGAGGAAACCATTATGGGGTGTGGAGATTTGCGAGATTTCCAAAAGGTTGTAAAAGTTTCCAGCAAATATGAATGTGCGCTTTACTCCCCTGTTATCACTATGGAGAAAATCAGGGACGAAAAAGGCCGTTCAAAAAATGTGAAAAGGTTCAGCGGCGGTGAAGTTCAAACTGATAAAACATTCCGTGTGTTCGCTTCAACTGACCGGAGCAAGGGCGGATTGTTCAAAGTGTCCGGTAAAGTGGTAAAGGGCCGCAAGAAAAACCCTGAAAAATTCGGGAACACCCCGGAACATTGCTTCATTATCAATGATGATGTGACAAATCTTCCCGTTCCCGATGAACTGGACAGACAGTATTACATTGATTTGGCGTGGAAGCGCCTAAAAGACTATGGAGTTGACCGGGAAGGGGGGGGGATTTGAGCCATGCAACTATTCAGAGGATATGTCCCGACAAAAGACAAACAGTGTCTTGAAAAGTTCAAGGGAAGAAAACGGTTAAACACCCTTGAAGAAGTTCAAGACCTTGACGAATACGCCGCTATTCTTGGGGATGAAACAATCCTGATTGATGTGGATAATGCGGAAACCAGTGAACTTCTATTCCATATTGTTCAGGACTTGGGCTTGAAATGCCGGGTATATGCGACCACACGGGGCAAACACTTCTATTTCCGAAACCCTGAAGGGTATGTGGAAAAAAGCTGGACAAAACAGACCTTGGCCCTTGGTATTGAAACAGATTCCAAGGTTGGGCGGAACAACAGCTATGCCATTATGCGCTTCAATGGGGTTGATCGGGAAATCATTCAGGATTGCCCGGAAGATGAAATTCAAGACCTTCCCAAGTGGTTGACCCCGGTAAAAACCAACATGAAGTTCTTGGATATGAGAGCCGGAGACGGGCGGAACCAAGCCCTGTTCAACTACATTCTAACCCTTCAAAGCGAGGACTTCACCAAGGAAGAAGCCCGTGAAACTATCCGCATGATCAACCGGTATGTGCTGGAAGATCCCCTTTCTGACCGGGAACTTGAAACAATCCTTCGGGATGATGCCTTCAAAAAGCCTATCTTCTTCAAGGATAAAACATTTCTGTTTGATAAGTTTGCGGTTTACCTGAAGAATAACAACCATATTGTGAAAATCAATAACCAGCTTCACATTTACCGGGATGGCATTTATGTTCCGGGCGCTATGGAAATTGAAGCGCAAATGATCAAGCATATCCCAAACCTAAAACGGGCGCACCGGTCAGAGGTTTTAGCTTATCTGGAAGTAATGTTTCAGACCGAGGGAGAAACCAGAGCCACCAACCCTAATATCATTGCCTTCAGCAATGGCCTTTACAATATCCGGGATGGTTCTTTCATGGACTTTACCCCGGAAATTGTGATTACCAATAAAATTCCGTGGCCCTACAACCCCGCCGCCCACAATGACCTTTTGGACTATACATTAAACCGGCTGGCTTGTAATGATCCTGAAGTCCGGGCCTTGCTGGAAGAAATGGTGGGCTATTGTCTGTACCGGCGCAATGAACTTGGCAAAGCCTTCATTCTGATTGGCGATAAGAGCAACGGCAAATCCACCTTCCTTCATGTGGTCAAAAATATGTTGGGGGATAAGAATATTGCTTCCCTTGACCTGAAAGAACTTGGGGACAGGTTCAAAACCGCTGAACTGTTCGGAAAGCTGGCGAACATTGGTGATGATATTGGGGATGAATTTATTGCCAATGCGTCTGTATTCCGCAAACTGGTAACAGGCGAACGGGTGAATGTGGAGCGGAAGGGCCAAGATCCCTTTGAATTCAATAATTATTCCAAGTTCCTGTTTAGTGCTAATGTGATCCCCCGCATGAAGGATAAGACCGGAGCCGTTCAAAGGCGCTTGGTGATTGTTCCCTTTGATGCCAAGTTTACCCCCAATGATGCAGATTTCCGCCCATTTATTAAAGATGAGTTGTGTGAACAAAGTTCAATGGAATATCTGATCCAGTTGGGCTTGAATGCCCTGAAGCGTGTTCTGACCAATGCCGCCTTTACCACTTCCAGCCGGGTTCAGGGGCAACTTGACGAGTACGAACAGAACAACAACCCCATTATTGGCTTCATTCAGGAAATCGGACTGGATGGGATCATCAATGAAGCCACTGATACAGTTTATCGGAGATATAAAGAATATTGCATTTCAAACAATTTCCAAGCCCTATCCAAAATTGAGTTTTCCCGACAAATCTGCAAACGCTGTGGCTTAACCAGTGGAGCAAAGTATATCAAGGGAAGAAAAACAAGAATTTTCGTGGAAGAAGGTGATTTATGATGGCCGGTTCTAAAAAAGTGTTCGCCACCCTTGGGAGTTCAAACCATGTGCCTGAAGAACGGGAAGCCTTTGACTACTACGCCACCGATCCCAAAGCTGTGGAAATGCTGTTGGAACTGGAACAGTTTGCCCCGGTGATTTGGGAACCGGCCTGTGGTGAAGGCCACATTTCCAAGGTACTTCAGGCCCACGGTTATGAAGTCATTTCAACCGATCTGATTTACCGGGGCTTCGGTGATCCTGAACCGTTGGATTTCCTGAAGGAAACGCTGGACGATTTTGAAGGCGATATAATCACAAACCCGCCATATTCAATGGGGCTTGAATTTGTTCAAAGGGCGCTTGAAAGCGTCCGCCCCGGTGGGAAAGTGGCTATGTTCCTGAAGGTTCAATTTTTGGAAGGACAGAAGCGGGGGGCCTTCTTTAAGAATACCCCCCCCCGTATAGTCTACATATCCCGTTCCCGTTTGGCCTGTTATAAGAACGGAGATATGAGCGTTAAGCCCGAAAGCGCCATTGCTTATGCGTGGTATGTATGGGAAAAAGGATTTACCGGTGATCCGGTGATTAAGTGGTTCAACTGAAAGGATGGTTGATATGGAAATCAAGGATAGTGGGGATCGCACCCGGTTTGATACCGGGGCGGTTCGTGATATGCACACCGGCAAGGGCCGGATGGATTTATTGCCTTGGGAAGCCTTGGTGGAGGTTTCCAAGCATTGTGAAGAAGGGGCGCTAAAGTACGGGGAACGCAACTGTGAAAAGGGCATTCCCATTCACAGCCTGATTGATTCGGCCTTCCGCCACCTTGCCAAGTACATGATGGGCATGAAGGATGAACCCCACCTTCGAGCGGCTTGCTGGAATTGCTTATTCGCCCTGTATATGGAAATCAAACACCCTGAACTTCAGGACATACCAACCAGAATGGAGGAACCGCATGAACAGGGCTGAACGGCGGAGAGCCAAGAAAGCGGGTATTCCGGTAAAGAAGGAACCCGTGGTGAATATCAAAGCCGCTGATGTTCAGAAGATCAAACAGGATGCTTCCAAAGAAGCGGCGGACAAGGCTTTTCTTCTGATGCTGGGGTTGCCGGTGATGGTGCTTCATGACAAATTCGGCTTTGGCCCGGTTCGGTGTGAACGGTTCACGGATGCTGTTCTTGAACTGTATGATAGCTTTGAAAAAGGTTATGTGTCCCTTGAAGATATTCACCTGACCCTGAAAGAAGAAACCGGGATCACTATTGTTTCAGATGGGAGGTTGAAAGATCGTGGGAACTAAACCTTGGCAAAACAGTGAAGGCTATTCCGATCCCACCGCCTATGAGGGATTGAAGCCTGTCATTCGAGAGGATGAAGAACAGCAACGGCGGTTGAACAATCTGATTTTCGTTCTGAAGTACATTATCCGCTTGGCCGGGTTTGAACTGTTGAACCGGATTGAACTGAAAGATAAGCGGAATGGGAGGGAGTTCAAATAATGGGGCCGAATAGCGATACAGGGAAAGGAACCCTGTATATTAACGGGGAACCCCTTGCGGAAGTTGGGGAAATCAAAATTCCACTGGAAGTGGAGCCGTCAGATCTTCCACCGATTCTGGCCAATGTTTCTTTCACTATCACAATGGATTGCCCCCGGTGGTTGCGGCGGAAGTTGGCGTGGTGGATTTTCAAAGCCCGGTTGAAAGACCTAATACACCGGATTTTCCACTTTTGAAAATTAACTTTCAAGAAAACGACCCCACCAAAATCCTTCAGGGGTTGGGGTTGGAACAGATATGGGACAGATGTAAAGGCTTGATCTGTTCCGGTGAAAACTATTGTAAATGCTGGCGTTTAGGTAAAGTAGAACAGATAGAACAGATGTTATATTACTTAAACTTAAAAAGTAAAAAAAAATATATAAGATAAGTAATATAAGAGAACTGTCCAAAGATGTGTTCTATCTGTTCTACACATTGAAAAGCCTTGATATTTCAGGAGTTTTCACAGAACAGATGTGTGAAAGGATGTGTGCTACATAGTGACTGATAAGGAACTTTCCCAGCGGGCTAAAGAATATTTTGCCCAAATCCGAAAAACTGACCGACTGATCCAGCGGTTGACAGATACAGTGAATACCCTTCGATCCGGGTTGACCAGTCAAAGCTATGAACTGAAGCCTGACAAGGTTCAGACTTCCGGGCCAAAAGACACTTTAGGGGAAACCATTGCAAAAATCATGTCCCTTGAAGATGATATTAACACCCGGATTGATGAACTTGTGACCATGAAGAAGGAAGCCTTTAATCGGATCGGCAATGTTTCAGACAAAGACCAGCAGAACATTTTGATTGCCCGGTATGTTGAAGGGGCCAAATGGGAAAGGATTGCTGTTGACCTTAACTTTTCAATCGCACAGGTTTACCGCATTCACGGGGCCGCTTTGCTTGATTTCGTAGAAAAAAACCCTGATATTCTGAAAGATGATAGTAAATGATAGTTCCACCTGTGCTATAATGTAATTATGAAATTGCGCCTACGGGAAACCGGGGCGCTTTTTCTATGCTGAAAAGAAAGGGGTGAATACCTTGACCAAAAAGCAGAAGCGATTTGTTGAAGAATACTTGATCGACCTGAACGCAACACAGGCCGCAATTCGGGCAGGATATTCCCCCGACACCGCACAGCAGATGGGTTCTGAAAACCTGTCAAAACCTGTTATCAAAAATACTATTGACAGGGCCATAGCTGACCGGAGCCGCCGAACCGGTATCAATCAGGATCGTGTAATTCAGGAAATCGCAAAGTTGGCCTTCCTGAACCCTGTTGATGTGATTGATATGGATGAAGCCACCGTAAAGGGTGAAGCTAATCGGGATGATACGGCCTGTATTGCTTCTGTCAAAGTGAAAGTGATCCCCACAGAGGATGGGAACATTACTGAACGGGAAGTAAAAACCTATGACAAGCTGAAGGCCCTTGAACTATTGGGAAAACACCTTGGAATGTTTAATGATAAATTGAAGCTGGATGGGTATGTTCCCGTGGTGATCGTGGGGGATGATCAGCTTGAAGATTGACCCCAAGGCAAAGGTGATCCGCCTTCCTGAAGTGGTGGGAAAAGGTTACGCCACCTTCTGGAACTTCAAAGGCCGTTACCGGGTGTGCAAGGGTTCCCGTGCTTCCAAGAAATCCAAAACCACGGCCCTGAACATCATCAAGCGAATGATGGAATACCCGGAAGCCAACACCCTTGTTGTTCGTAAGGTGTTCAGAACCTTGAAAGATTCCTGTTTCACAGAATTGAAGTGGGCAATCAACAGGCTTGGGGTTCAGGCTTATTGGGAAGTCAAGGAAAGCCCCCTTGAAATGACCTATATTCCAACCGGTCAGAAGATTTACTTCCGGGGCCTTGATGATCCCTTGAAGGTGACTTCTATCACGGTTGAAATTGGGTATTTGTGTTGGTGCTGGATTGAAGAAGCCTATGAAATCACCAATGAAGATGATTTCAATATGCTGGATGAAAGCATTCGTGGTGCTATCCCGGAAGAAACCGGCCTGTTCAAGCAAATCACCCTGACCTTCAACCCGTGGAATGAAAAACACTGGATCAGAAAGCGGTTCTTTGGAGAGATTACCGGCAAGGATGCCCAAGGGAACCCCACATACCGTTTCCATGATAGCTGGACTTCCCCGGATGGGCAGATTTACGCCACCACCACCAATTACCTGTGTAATGAATGGTTGGATGAAGCCGATCTGAAGGTTTTTGAAACCATGAAGCAGAACAACCCCCGGCGCTATAAAGTGGCCGGCTTGGGTGGTTGGGGCATTGTGGATGGCCTGATTTATGAGAACTGGACAGAAGAAGCCTTCAATCCGGCTGAAATCAGCGCCCGGAAGGGTGTAAAATCGGCCTTTGGGCTTGACTTCGGCTATACCAATGACCCCACGGCCCTGTTCTGTGGGCTGGTGAGCAAAGAAGAAAAGACCATTTGGGTTTTCGATGAACTATATGAAAAAGCCCTGACCAACCGGGCAATCAGTGACCGGATCACGGTGATGGGCTATGCCAAAGAGCGGATCAAGGCCGATTGTGCAGAACCCAAGAGCATTGACGAATTGCGGGAAGCTGGCCTTCATCGTATCAGAGCCGCCCGGAAGGGCAAAGACAGCGTAAACAATGGCATTCAGTACATTCAGGATTATAAAATCATCATTCACCCCCGCTGTGTGAACTTCTTGACTGAAATCAGTAACTACACATGGGATGAAGATAAATTCGGGGCCAAGATCAACCGGCCCATTGATGATTTCAACCACCTGATGGACGCTATGCGTTATGCGCTGGAAGATATGCTGGTTGGCCCCGCCTTTAGCTTCGAGTAATAACACGATAGTAACAAATCGCCCTGAAAACGCTGTGTTTTCGGGGGTTTTGTCTTTATTGGGTAATAAGGAAGGAACCGCTCATGTTTGAACAGCAATACATTCTGAACAAGATTGAACAATGGGCGGATCGGCTTCCCTATCAGTCTTTGAAGATTGAAGTGGAACTTTCAAACCAAACGCTGACTTTGGAAAAGACCAAACAGCGGCCCATTGGATTTCAAGCCCCCCCCCACGGAAGGAAGGTGATTGAATATGCCCATGCTTGTTGAAACTGAAATGGCCCGGATCAATCGCCTGATTGTGATGGGCGGATATACCGGAATGACTGAACTTCAGTTTTTCGCCGCTGAAATTGATGAATGGAAGCGGAGCCGGAAACGGAAGGAACAGATTATCGGGGATGCCTATTATGAAGGCTACCATGATATTCTTCAGCGGAAGCGCACCATTATTGGTGAGGATGGCAAACTTCAGGAAGTTGATAACCTTCCCAATAACAGGCTGATTGACAACCAATTTGCCCTGATGGTGGATCAGAAAACCAACTACCTTGTGGGCAAGCCCTTCACCGTGACCTGTAAAAACAAAACCTATGCCGATTTACTGACCAAGGTTTTTGATAAGCGGTTCAACCGCCTTCTGAAGTATGTCTGTGAAGATGCCCTGAAAGGCGGGATCGGCTGGTTGTTCCCCTACTATGGGGATGATGGGAAACTTGCCTTCAAACATTTTCCCGCCCAAGAAATTCTTCCGTTTTGGACTGACGATGATCACACAATCCTTGATTGTGCAATCCGGCTTTACCCCCAAGAGGTTTGGAACGGGCTTACCAAGGAAATTGTGGAGCGGGTGGAAATCTTCAAGCATGATGGCATTTGGCGTTATGTGTACGATGGAACCACCCTGACCCCGGATGAACAGTTGGGGGAGCATGAAAACTACTTCAGCATTGATGATGGGGAAGAAACTGTTGAATTGAATTGGGAGCGGATTCCCCTGATCCCGTTCAAGTACAACAAGCAGGAAATCCCCCTGATTCGCCGGGTGAAAACCCTTCAGGATGGTATTAACACCATGCTTTCCGACTTTGAAAACAATATGCAAGAGGACGCACGGAACACCATTTTGATCTTGAAGAACTATGATGGTGAAAACCTTGGGGAGTTCCGGCGTAACCTTGCCACTTATGGAGCCGTCAAAGTTCGGGATGATGGCGGGGTTGAAACCCTGACCGTTGAAATCAATTCGGAAAACTTCAATTCTATTCTGAAGTTGTTCAAAGATAAGCTGATTGAAAATGCCCGTGGGTATAATGCCAAGGATGATCGGATGGGGAACAACCCCAACCAAATGAACATCCAATCCATGTATTCTGACATTGACCTTGACGCAAACGGGATGGAAACCGAGTTTCAGGCGGCTTTTGATGATCTGATCTGGTTTGTCAATCAGGATTTTGCCAACACTGGCCGGGGTGATTATGACGGTGAGGAAGTCACCATTGTTTTCAACCGGGATATGCTGATCAATGAAAGTGAAGCCATTGAAAACTGTTCCAAGTCCGTTGGCATTTTGTCTAATGAAACCATTGTGGCCCAGCACCCTTGGACAACTGATGTGGATTTGGAGTTGGAACGGCTTCAGAAAGAAAAGGAAGAAGCAATGGCCCAAGCGCAGGAATACGCCGGGGCTTTTGGCAATGTTCAAAAGGATGATCCTGATGGGAATGAAGGCGGGGATGAATAATCCCCGCCTTACCTATGCCGGGGCAATAATGGGGCGGGGCCGGGGTTCACCTCCTTACCCGGTCAAAGGTGCAATTCCTTTCCCCGGTACTTTATATGGACAGATACCCAAGTGGTAAAGGGGCCGGTTTGCTAAACCGGTAGGCCGGGAAACCGGTGCATGGGTTCAAACCCCATTCTGTCCGCCACATGGCGCATTCGGCAAGAGGTTAAGCCACCGGGCTTTCAATCCGGGATCGGTGGGTTCGACCCCCGTACACGCTACCACTTGCCGGGTTGGTGGAATGGCAGACACAGCGGATTCAAAATCCGCCGCCTTTGGCGTATGGGTTCAAGTCCCATACCCGGCACCATCTGGGAACGCTAAATAGTTGTTATGGGTTTTAGCACGGGCATGAGTTGCGGAGTGGTTATAGTGCCTGATCATTCAAGAAGGGAGCGTGACCCCGTGAAAAATGCTGACTATTGGCGGGGCCGGTTCGCCATTCTTGAAAATTCGGCCCACAAACAAGCGGATGAATACCTTCAGACACTTGAAGATATTTACCGGGAAGCTGAACAATCTGTTCAACGGGATATTGAAAGCTGGTATCAGCGTTTTGCCACCAATAACAAGGTGACTTTGGCTGAAGCCCGGAAGATGTTGACCACTGGACAGCTTGAAGAATTCAAGTGGACGGCTGAACAGTATGTGAAAGCCGCACAAAGGGCCAACCTTTCAGAAGATTGGATCAAGAAGCTGGAAAACGCTTCAACCCGTTTCCATGTCAGCCGCCTTGAAGCAATCCAACTGCAAATCCAACAGGAAATGGAACTTCTGTTTGGAAATCAGGTGGATGGAATTGATGATCTTCTGAAAGATGTGGTTTCCAATGGGTACACCCGTGGAGCCTTCGAGGTTCAAAAGGGCATTGGCCTTGGGTGGGATTTCACCGCCCTGAACCAAAAGAAACTTGAAACTTTACTTTCAAAGCCTTGGACAACTGACGGGCGCACTTTTCGGGATCGCTGTTGGACGAACAAGGCGGATTTGGTGGACACCGTAAACAAGGAACTGATTCAGGGAATGTTGCGGGGTGATCCACCGGCCAAGATTATCACGGCCATTCAAAAACAGTTCGGAACTTCCCGCTATAAGGCAAGGCGCTTGGTTCATACGGAAACCAGCTATTTCAACGCCACTTCCAAAGTTCAGATGTATAAAGATTTGGGGGTGGATCAGATTGAAATTGTGGAAACGCTGGATTCCCGTACCTGTGCCGTGTGTCAACCCCTTGATGGGACGGTGGTTCCCCTTTCCCAATATGAACCGGGGGTGACAGTTCCGCCCTTCCACCCAAATTGCCGGGGAACCACTTGCCCCCATTATGAGGATATGGACGGTGAAAGAGCCGCCCGCACCGCTGATGGGAAAGTGTACTATGTCCCGGCCAACATGACCTTCAGCCAATGGAAGAAGGCTTTTGTGGATGGCGTGAAGGACGGTTTGACGGTTGCCACCGCAGGCGCTATAATGAAGAAAACCGTGGACGATTGCACCACTGTTGATGAAGTGGAAGCCTTGATGAAGGAACAAGGGTGGTTTTATCAAACTACCCTTCCCAATGGGAAACCTTTTGACGGAAATCAGCTTCTTTCTTTGCAAGGCTGTGATCTTGAAACCGCCAAGGCCATTTTCAAAGCCCATGAAAATGTGTTCAACCGCCTTCCTGAATTGCGGGGCCAACTGAATTCTATCAATGCTATGAAATTGCAAGCTGGCACCTATGCCCAATGTTCTTATGGGTTGGGCCGTGGTGGAATTTCCGTGAACACTTCTTATTTTTCCGATGTGGAGCGGTTGACCAAACTTTACGCAAGGGACTTGGAACATGGATTCCACCCAGCAGGAACCACCTTCGGTTCCATTGTCACCCATGAATTGGGCCATGCTGTGGATGATTACCTTTCTGTGATCCAGCAGTTGGCCGGATTGAATGGATGGCGGCCCAAGAAGGTTTCCGCTTATCTTCGCCCCAAAGTTATGAAGGCTTGTGGGTTGAAGGTTTCCGACACCAAAACGGCGGTGAGCGGTTACGCCACCCAAGATGCCCAAGAATGGTTTGCTGAATGCTTCTGTGAATGGATGGACAGCGAAAGCCCCCGCCCGGTTGCTGAAGAATTCGGCAAACAGCTTTTGGATTTGATGAAGGGGATGAAAACCAATGCCGATGCCTGATTTTTTCACAAGTGAATGGTTTGTGCCAGAAGTTGATAACTGGCACCTGAAGGAAGGCGCACCCCCTGAAGTGGTGGAAGAATTTGAAGCCTACATGAAGCGCCTGAAAGAGAACGAACAAAACAATATTGTTGAATGAGCCACCCCCGGCTTTGGCCGGTGGGTGGTTTTTTCATACCCTTTCGCCATTTCCCCGGTGGTGGGCGGTAAACAGAACCGGGGGAAATCGTGGTTCCTGACCCACGGTAAAAAAGGATTTTATGGAGGTATCACACTATGACGAAAGAAAAGCTGATGGAATGGGGCTTGACCGAGGAACAGGCCAACAAGGTTATGGAAGGGCTGAACGGTTCTTTTGTGACCAAGGCCCGCTTCAATGAAGTGAACGAGGAAAACAAAGCCCTGAAAGCCCAAGTTTCTGAACGGGATGGGCAGATTGACACCCTGAAGAAATCCGCTGGTGATAACACGGAACTTCAGAACCAAATCACCGCCCTTCAGGAAGCCAACAAGCAGAAAGACAAAGACCACGCCAATGAAATCAAAGCCCTGAAGATCGGCAATGCCGTTGATTTGGCCCTTTCCACCGCCAAGGCCAAGAACCATGTTGCGGTGAAGGCGCTGTTGGCCGATTTCCTGACCAAAGCGGAATTGGCCGATGATGGCACGGTGAAAGGGCTTGATGATGAAATTGGGAAGCTGGTAAAGGGTGAGGATACCGCTTTTCTTTTCGACAACACCGGCAAGGCCAAATTCAAGGGGGCCAAGGCCGCTGAAAAGAGTGATCCCCACAATCAGCCCACCGGGGATGATCTTTCCAAAATGTCCTATGACGAACTTTGCAAGTATTTGGAGGACAACCCGGACACCACTTTGGAATAATCCACCCCTTGATCTACACAAAGAAAGGAAGTTTGAACAATGGCTAACAGCAAGTTTGATGCAAAGTCTTTCAACCCTGAAGCCTTCAAGTATATGGTTGGCCGTATTCCCAACCTGACCTTGAATGCTTTGAAGAAATCCCGTGCGCTGGCCGGGAACCCCGATATTCGGGCGGTGTTCACCAGTCAGAACGGCACCGCTTACGCCCGTCTTGCCATGCGTGGCCTGTTGGATGGGGATGCGGTGAACTATGATGGTGAAACCGATATTACCGCCACTTCCACCAAGACCTTTGAACAGGGTATGGTGGTGATCGGTAGGGCCAAGGCGTGGACTGAAAAGGATTTCAGCTATGACATTACCGGTGGGGTTGACTTCATGGGTAATGTTTCCGCCCAAGTTGCCGAGTACAAGGACACCTTGGATCAGAAAACCATTCTGTCCATGCTGAAGGGTGTTTTTGCTATGCCCACCACGGACACCAAGAACAAGGAATTTGTGGAGAAGCATAGCACCACCATTTATGGCAAGATGGATGCCACCACCCTGAATTCCGCTGTGAACAAGGCTTGTGGAGCCAATAAGCAGAAGTTTTCTTTGGTGTTCATGCACAGTGATGTTGCCACCAACCTTGAAAACATGAAGCTGTTGGAGTTCATGAAACAGACGGACGGGGACGGCATTCAGAAGGATTTGACCCTTGCCACTTGGAATGGCCGCACTGTGGTTGTGGACGATGATCTTCCCGCCGTGACCGGCTATGCCGATGCTGAAGCGGACACCCCCGGCGCTTTGGTGATCAAGGCTTCCGGTGCTTCCGGTGCTTCTGAAATTGATCTTGCCAAGGCAACCCCCTACTTTGGCACCCGTACCCTTGCCGCTGATATGTATGTGGTTCCCGCTACGCAGTACACCACCTTCATCATGGGCAACGGTGCTATCTCCTATGAAGATATTGGGGCCAAGGTTCCTTATGAAATGGCCCGTGACCCCAAGACCAACGGCGGTGTTGATACCCTGTATATGCGTCAGCGCAAGGTGTTCAGCCCCTATGGTATCAGCTATGAGAAGAAAAGTCAGACCAAGCTGTCCCCCACGGACACGGACTTGGAGAATGGGCAGAACTGGACGCTGGTTCACAGCGGGGAAAGCACTGCTTCCCAGCGCACCTATATCAACCACAAGGCCATTCCCATTGCCCGGATTCAGTCTTTGGGCTGATGGAATGGCGGTGATTCCCGTTGCGTGAACAGGTTATTGCAATGCTTACGGCCCTTGGCGTAACGGGGGCCGCTGAAGATCCCCTGTTGGATATTGTGATCAGCAATGTTCAATACAGGGTTCAAAACAAAACCAACCGAAAGGATATGCCTGAAGGGTTGGTGAGTGTGGCCGTCTATATGGCGGTTGGCGAATACCTGAACATGAAGAAGGTTTCCGGGCAGTTGGAAGGGTTTGACCTTGAAGCGGCAATCAAGCAAATTCAGGAAGGCGATACCAACACGGTTTTTGCCATTGGGGATGGGAATTTGACCCCTGAACAGCGGTTGAACAGTCTGATTGACTACCTGACCAATGGGCGGAGCCGTGAACTTTACCGATTCAGGAAGTTTGTATGGTAAACGCCCACAGAAAAGCCCTTGAACGGTTGTGGAAGGATCGGTGTTCTATTTTCGTAAAAGAGAAAGTCACCGATCCAACCACACACCTGACTGACTTTGAAGAAAAGCCGCTTCTTCAAGATCAGCCCTGTAAACTGTCTTTTGAAACTTTAACTTCAAGTTCTGGTGATCCCGTGGCCGCAATCACCCAAACTGTGAAGCTGTTCCTTTCCCCTGATGTGGAAATCCCCGCTGGTTGTAAAATCGTGGTGACACGGTTCAACGACCTTGAACGGAAGTTCACCTATTCTAAAAGTGGTGAAGCCGGGGTTTTCACCAACCACCAAGAAATCCAGCTTGAACCTTTCAAGGGGTATGCTTGATGGCAAAGTGGGGTAAATGCGATTTCAAGCAACTGGAACGGCTGAACAAGAATATGGAAAAGCTGATGGGCGCTGACTTGGATAAGTTCTACCAGAAAGCGGCCAAAGAGCTTGCGGGACGGTTGCTGAACAAGGTTGTGAAGCGGACACCTGTTGTATATGGCACCTTGCGGGATGCGTGGGCGGTAATGCCTGTGGGCCACAGGGGAACCCATTACACAGTTGTTGTGCTGAATAACCTTCAGTATGCGTCCTATGTTGAATACGGCCACCGGCAACAGCCGGGGCGGTTCATCCCCGGTTATTGGGAAAGTGACCGCTTTGTTTATGATCCCGATGCGGAAGGCGGGATGGTGCTGAAGAAAAATTGGGTAAAGGGGCGCTATATGCTGACCATTTCCACACAAGAACTGGAACAGCAAGCGCCTAAAATTCTGGAAAAGAAGTTGTATTTGTTCCTGAAGGGGTGTTTCGATGCTTAATGAGATTATCAAAGGAATTTCAATGGCACTGAACGCCGCCTTTGGGGATGGGTATGAAATCTATCAGAATGATGTGGAACAGGGTTTGAAAGAACCCTGTTTTTTGATTGCCGTTTTACAACCGGAAATCACGCCCATGCTTGGGCGGCGCTTTATCAAGAGGAACCCATTTGACATTCAGTATTTTCCGACCAACCCCCGCAATAATGCGGAGATGTTCACCGTTGCGGAAACGATGATGGAAGCCTTGGACTTCATCACGCTTCCCAGCGGTGATCTTCTTCATGGAACCAGCGTGAATTATGAGATTGTGGACAATGTACTTCATTTCTTTGTGAACTATAACTTGCCCATGATCCGCCCCGCTGAAGAAACCTATATGGAAACCTTGGAAACCGAGGTTGGAACCATTGGAGGGGATTAAAAATGCCTACGACCAAAACCAGAAAGCCCAAGACAGCGGAAGCGGCCCCGCCTGTTTCCAATGTCCCGGTTTTCACCAAAAGAAATATCCTGACCTTCCAGCGATACGCCAAGCGGCGTGATCTTCTGTCCGTTTTGCTGGAAGATGGAAAGGAATACACGATGGAGCAGGTGGACAGCTTGCTTCAAAACTTTTTCAAGAAAGGCAAGGTGAATTGATATGGCCCTTGGCGGCGGCACTTTTTTGACGCAGAACAAGATTCTGCCCGGTGCATATATCAACTTCATTTCGGTTGCGAATGCAAGCGCCACCCTCTCTGATCGTGGTATTGCGACCATCCCCCTTGAAATGAATTGGGGGCCTGAAGGTGAGGTTATCACCGTTGAACTTGGGGATTTCCAAAAGGATTCCCAAAAGATTTTCGGCTATGCGTACACGGCGGATGAACTGAAGCCCATGCGTGAGATTTTCAAGCACGCCCAAACGGTTCACTTCTTCCGCCTGAACGCTTCCGGCACCAAGGCCGCTTGTACCTATGCAACGGCCAAATACCCCGGCACCCGTGGCAATGATCTTCGCATTGTCATTGAGGAAAACGAAAACAGTCAGGAGGAAGCGAAACTGTACGATGTTTCCACCTTCCTTGGCACCGTCCAAGTGGATCAGCAGAAGGCCATTTCCACAGCGGCTGACCTGAAGAACAATGATTATGTGGACTTCATCAGCACCGCCACCCTTGCCCTGACCGCCACCACCCCCTTGACCAATGGGGCCAACGGGACTGTGGAGGATGCGACCTATCAGACCTATTTGGACAAAATGGAAGCCTATACCTTCAACGCTATGGGTTGCCCGGCCACTAAATCCACTTTGGCTGATCTGTTTGTGTCCTACTGCAAGCGCCTTCGGGATGAAGTGGGCAAGAAGTTTCAGGTGGTTACTTTCCGCAATCTGGCGGACTTTGAAGGCGTGGTGAGCGTGAAGAACGGTATTGTTGGTAATACCGAAAGCGCCGCCCTGATTCCTTGGGCAACCGGTGTGGTTGCTGGAACCGCTGTGAACAAGTCTGCCACCAACATGACCTATGATGGCGAATATGAAGTTGATACCGACTACACCCAAACCGAACTGGAAAACGGGATTTTGGAAGGTTCCTTCATGTTCCACTTGGTTGATGATGAAGTCAGAGTGTTGGAGGATATTAACACCTTCGTTTCCGTGACGGATGAAAAATCCGCTGATTTTTCCAGCAACCAAACCATCCGGGTTTTGGATCAGATTGCCAATGATATTGCGGTGTTGTTCGGCACCAAGTACATTGGCAAGGTTCCCAACGATGCTTCCGGGCGGATCAGCCTGTGGAACGATATTGTGAAGCACCATCAGGAACTTCAGAATATCCGGGCCATTGAGAACTTCAACCCGGACAATGTGACGGTTGCCCAAGGCGACACCAAGAAGGCCGTTGTGGTGACGGACTATGTTACCCCGGTCAACGCTATGGCCCAGCTTTACATGACCGTCTATGTTCAGTAAGAAAGGGGTGTAGACAATGGCAACTGTAATGCACGCCAAAGACGCTATTTCCGCTTCTTTGGCCGAATGCTTTGTAACCATTGGGGATAACCGTTACAATTTCATGCAGGCTATCAACCTTGAAGCCAACTTTGAGAAGAATAAGACGGAAATCCCCATTTTGGGCAAGACCGGCAAGGGTAACAAATCCACCGGTTGGAGTGGTACGGGTTCCGCAACCTTCCACTATAACACCAGCATTTTCCGCCAAATGATGAAGCAGTACAAGGACACCGGCGAGGATGTCTATTTTGACATTCAAGTGACCAATGAAGATCCCACTTCTTCTGTGGGCCGTCAAACCGTGATCCTGAAGGATTGCAACATTGATGGCGGCATTCTTACCAAGTTTGACGCTGATGCGGAATACTTGGATGAAGATATGGACTTCACTTTTGAGGATTTCGAGATGCCGGAAGCCTTTACCCTGCTTGCGGGAATGGAGTAACATTGCCAAAACCCGCCCCATTTTGATAATGTGGGCGGGTTTTTCTTTTTTCAATTTCAAAATAGGAGGATTTTAACAATGAGTTTGTCTGCTTTTCTGGCTGAAAATGCCCTGTCCGTTGAGAATGTGAAGTTTGTTGCTTCCAAGCGGTTTTTGTCTGATGAATTGGACGATAAGGGCAAGCGGAAGCCTATGGAATGGGAGATCAAGGCCATTACCGGCACCGAGGATGAAGCCCTTCGGAAGTCCTGTGCCAAGCGGTTTCCCGTTCCCGGCAAGAAAAACCAGTATCAGAAGGAAACCGACTATGATCTGTACCTTGGCAAGCTGGCTGTGGCCTGTACGGTGTTCCCCAACCTGAATGACAAGGAACTTCAGGACAGCTATAAGGTGATGGGCGCTGAAGCCCTTCTGAAAACCATGCTGACCCCCGGCGAGTATGCCGATTACCTGACCAAAGTTCAGGAGGTTTGCGGGTTTGAAACCACCCTTCAGGATGAGGTGGACGAGGCAAAAAACTAATTGAAGAAGGTGATGGTGAAGCAAATATCGCTTACTATTGCCTTCACGAACTGCATTTGACACCATCTGCTTTTCTGGACTTGCCCCGGAAAGAACGGGCCTTCATTATTGCGGCCATTGATATTCGGGTGGAGCGGGAAAAGAAGAAACAGAAAGAAATTGAACGGAAACAGCGCCGGGGCCGCAGAAAGTAACTGTTGGCCCCGGCCCTCTGCTATGGAAAGAAGGTGAACCCCTATTGGCAACCATTAGAACGGCAATCGCCCTATATGACGGTGTTACTGCCCCGCTGAAGTCCATGCACAAGGCTATGAACATTGTGCTGAACAGCTTTGAAGCCATGCAACGGGCTTCTGGTAATTCTGTGGACACTTCAGCCATTCGGGAAGCCCGTGAAGAACTGGCAAGAGCCGGGGCCGCCTTCGATTCCATTGAAGAAAATATTCGGAATGCTGGCAACCAGCAAGACCGCTTCAACAGGCGGATCAGGGACGGCACCACCGCCGCTGATGGCCTTTGGAGCAAGCTAAAAGGCATTGCGGCCACCGTGGGTGGGTTGGCGGCTGTAAAGAAAATTCTTGGGGTTTCTGACCAGCTTACCAGCACAAATGCCCGGTTGAATAACGCCATGATCAACTTTGATGATGGCGGTTCCCTTACTGACCTTGAAAAAAAGGTAATGGCTTCGGCGCAACGATCCAGAACTTCCTATATGGATGCCGCTTCTTCCATTGCAAAATTGGGCCTAAATGCCCGTGATGCGTTTGGAAGTATGGATGAAGTGATTGCCTTCCAAGAACTGATTAACAAACAGTTTATTATTGGCGGTGCGAGTGTTCAGGAACAGCAAGCCGCCATGATCCAGCTTACCCAAGCAATGGCTTCCGGTGTGCTTCGTGGTGAAGAACTAAACAGCGTATTTGAACAGGCCCCCGGAATTATTCAGAGTATAGCAGATTACTTGGATGTTTCCATTGGTGAAATCCGGGCTATGGCCGCAGAAGGTCAACTGACCGCCGATGTAGTGAAAAATGCCATGTTTGCGGCGGCGGATGATATTGAAACCAAGTTTTCAAATATGCCCAAAACTTGGGGGCAAATTTGGATCGGGATGAAGAACAAGGCCCTGTCTATCTTCAATCCTATTCTGAACAAGGTAAATCAAGTTGCTAATAGCGAAAAGTTCACCCAAGTAACGAATGGAGTTATCAACGGCCTTGCCGGGATCGCTTCTGTTGCAACGGTGGTGCTTGACCTTCTGATTGGCGGTGCCGCTTTGGTGGTGGATAATTGGTCATGGCTTGCCCCTATTGTTGGCGGTGTTGCAACGGCTTTTCTTGTTTTGAATGGAGCCATGCTTGCCTATAAAACAGTGACCGGCATTGTGAATGCGCTGGAAACCGTAAAGGCCGCAAGACTGGCTATGACTACCGTTGCAACCGGAGCACAGACCACCGCCACCTTTGCCCAAACAGCGGCCCAATACGGCCTGAATGCGGCTTTGATGGCTTGCCCCCTTACATGGATTATCATTCTGATTATCGCCCTTGTAGCCCTGTTCTATGCGGCTGTGGCGGCGGTCAATCATTTTGCAGGTACAAGCGTTTCCGCAACCGGCCTGATTTGTGGCGCATTTATGGCGGCGCTGGCCTTCATCGGGAATATCTTTGTGGCCCTGTGGAACTTGGTTGTAGATGTGTTCGTGATGATCTACAACCTTGTGGCTACGGTTGCAAACTTCATCGGAAATGTATTCAATGATCCGGTTGGGGCTGTGGCCCGTCTATTTTTCGACTTGGCGGACACGGTTCTTTCCGTCCTTCAGGCTTTGGCTTCGGCCATTGATGCAATCTTCGGTTCCAACCTGGCCGGTTCTGTCCAAGGCTGGCGTGACAGCTTGGGCGGTTGGGTGGATTCCACCTTCGGCAAGGGTGAAGAAGTCATGGAAAAGCTGAACGCCGATGATCTGAAGTTAGATCGCTTCGAGTATGGAGCCGCCTTTGATATGGGCTATGAGTTCGGCCAAGGTGTGGAAGATACCGTGGGTGGCTTGTTCGACTTTTCCGCAATGGACAGCTTGGGGGCCGCTGATGGGCTGGATGCCTTCAATCTTGGTAACACCCTTGATGGTATCTATGGGAACACCGGCGACACGGCAGGAAACACCGCCGCTATGAGTGAAGCCCTTGATATTGCTGAAGAAGATTTGGCCTATATGCGGGATATTGCCGAGCGGGAAGCAATCAACCGGTTCACTACCGCTGAAATCAAGGTTGAACAACAGAACACCAACTATATCAGTCAAGACACTGATTTGGATGGGATCATGGATGCTTGGGCCAACGATTTTGCAACCAAGCTGGATGTGTCTGAAGAAGGGGTGCATGAGTAATGGCATACACAATGTATTTGGGTGGTGTGCTTATGCCCATCACCCCTTCCAAAGTCAAGGTGAAGATCAATAACCAGAATGAAACCCTGACGCTGATCAACGGCGAGGAAATCAATATTCTGAAGGAACCGGGGTTGACCGATGTAAGTTTTGATTTGCTTCTTCCCCAAGTTTCCTATCCCTTCACCAATGGCGGGGCGCAATCCGCCGATTATTACTTGTCCTTGTTCGAGCGGCTGAAAACTTCCAAGCAACCGTTTCAATTCATCCTGAACCGGTCAATGCCCACCGGAAGGCGGTTGTTCTATACCAATTTGATGGTGGGCATGGAGGATTACCAAATCACCGATGATGCGGAAGAAGGCTTTGATATTACGGTTACTGTCAGCCTGAAGCAATACAGGCACTATGGCACCAAAACCGTGACTATCCAACCGGCCCCCACGCCCGCAGAAACCCCAACCGCTACGGTGGAGCAACCCCAGCGGGAAACCAGCCAAGCGCCCCAGCAAGCCACCTACACGGTGAAAAGCGGGGATTGCCTTTGGAATATCGCCAAGAAGTATTTGGGGGATGGTTCCCGTTACAATGAAATCTATGAACTGAACAAAGACAAGATTACAAACCCGAACCTGATTTATCCCAATCAGGTTCTTACTTTGCCTTCCTGAAAGGGGTGATTCCGTGTCCGCTGAACTTCTAATTCAGAATGGTTCAACCATTTATTATCCGGTAGTTGAAGAAGGGGTTTCACTGACATTGGAGCGGAAAGGCACCCCCGGCAAGCTGGAATTCACGGTGATTAAAGACGGTGTTTTGAACTTCCAAGAAGGGAACCCGGTGAAGTTCACCGTGGATGGAACCACCATGTTCTATGGCTTTGTGTTTACCAAGAGCCGGAAAGCGAACAGCCCCACCATTGATGTTGTGGCCTATGATCAGTTGCGGTATCTAAAGAACAAGGACACCTATACAGAAGAAGGGCTGAAGGCTTCTGATCTTCTGAAGCGGATTGCAACAGATTTTCGCCTGAACCTTGGAAGCGTGGAAGATACAGGGTACACCATTGAAACCATTGTAGAAGAAAATAGCACCCTGTTTGACATGATCCAAAACGCCCTTGATGAAACCCTTCTGAATACCGGTCAACTTTACTGCCTGTACGATGATGGCGGGGCGCTGACCTTGAAGAATGTCAATTCCATGAAGTTGAACCTTCTGATTGATTCGGAAACCGGTGAAACTTTTGATTATTCTTCCAGCATTGATGATCAGACCTATAACAAAATCAAGTTGGCCTATAACAATGAGCAAACCGGCAAGCGGGAATTGTATGTGGCCCAAGACGGCGAAAAAATGAACACTTGGGGAGTTCTTCAGTATTATGAAGAACTTCAGACCGCAACAGGAGCCGCCGCCAAAGCCGATGCCCTTTTGAAACTGTACGATCAGAAAACCCGGAAGCTGACGGTGAAAAATGCCTTTGGTGATGTTCGGGTTCGGGCCGGTTCCGCTGTGGTGGTTTCCTTGGATTTGGGCGATATTATCACCAACAACTATTTGATGGTTGAAAAAGTCACCCACAATTTCAAGGGGGATGAACATTTCATGGATTTGACCTTGATCGGGGGTGAATTCATTGCCTAAACCGACAAATGCGGTGGAGTTGGTAAAAAAGGCCGCTGTGGAAGCGGTGGAAGCCGGGAAGCCGGTCAACCTTCTTTTTGGAACGGTGATTTCTGCTTCCCCGCTGAAAATCCAAGTGGATCAGAAAGCAATTTACACCGAAAAAATGTTGGTGCTGACCCGCAATGTGACCGATTATGAAGTGGATATGACGGTTTCCCACCAAACTGTTGTGATTACCCACGGCCACTCGGTAACAGACACCTACACCGGGGGCGGCACCGCTGAAGATATTGACCACAACCACCCCATTCAGGGGCGGAAGAAGTTCAAGGTTCACAATGCCCTTGTGGTTGGGGATTGGGTGGTTCTGGCCCGGATTCAAAAGGGCAAAAAATTTGTGGTGCTGGATCGGATTAAACCGAACCCGGCCTTGCAGGGGGAATGGCTATGATTCCACAAGTTCAAGACGATTTGCGGCAAGACTTCACTTTTTCGGTGCTTCCCAGCCGCACATTCAAAATGAACCACGACACCAAAACCATTACCGGCACCATTGACCAAGTGAGAGCCGTTGAACAGGCGGTTTTCCTGATCCTGAATGTGGAACGGTATGAATGGTTGATTTATTCTTGGAACTATGGCTTTGAGAAAAAGCGGCTGATCGGCAAACCGGTTGATTACTGCATTCCTGAAATTGAACGGGGTATCAAGGAAGCCTTGCTTCAGGATGATCGGATCACCGCCGTTGACAATTTCCAATTTGAAGTGAACAAGAAAAAGGTGCTGACCACTTTTCGAGTGGTCAGCATTTTTGGCCCCATTTTCACGGAAATGGAGGTGGAAATCTGATGTATGAAAATATTACCTATGCGCTTTTGCTGAACCGGATGTTGGAACGGGCCTTGTCCATCAACAGCAATTTGGACACCCGTGAAGGTTCGCTGGTTTGGCTTGGGAATGCCCCCGCCGCCGTGGAACTGCAAAATCTGTATATCCAGCTTGACACGGTTTTGAATGAAACCTTTGCGGACACAGCAAGCCGCCCTTACCTGATCCAAAGAGCGGCGGAACGGGGCCTTTCTCCCCAACCCGCAAGCGCCGCCGTGTTGCAGTTGACCATTACCCCGGCCACTTTGCATTTGGCCTTGAACACCCGCTTTTCCATTGGGGAACTGAACTACTATGTTTCCGCTGAACGGGGTGAAGGGGTGTATGAAATCACCTGTGAAACGCCGGGTGAAGCTGGCAATGACTACGGGGCTACGGTAATTCCCATTGAATACATTGAAGGGCTTGAAACCTGTACGGTTACGGCCCTCTTGATCCCCGGTGAGGATGAAGAAGATACCGAGGTTTTCAGACAACGGTATTTTGACAGCTTGAACGCCCAAGCCTTCGGCGGCAACCGGATTGACTATATCGAAAAAGTAAATGCAATCCCCGGTGTTGGCGGTGTGAAGGTTTACCGGGCTTGGAACGGCGATATTCGCCCCGCTGAACTGGTTCCCCCGGAAGGGGTTTCAGAATGGTTGAAAACTGTTCAAGCGTCTGAAGAAATCAAGGCTTGGTTGACCAAGGTTTATGAAGCCGGGATCAATAACAAGCTGACGGTGGGCGGAACTGTGAAGCTGATTATCATTGACAGCACCTTCAGCGTACCTTCCCCAACCCTTGTGGAACAGGTACAGACCGCCGTTGACCCCCTTCAGAACGCCGGGGAAGGCTTGGGAACCGCCCCCATCGGCCATGTGGTGAAGGTGGAAGGCGTGAAAAGTGAAACTGTGAACCTGTCCTTCACCCTGACCTATCAACAGGGGTGGGGGTGGGAAGATGTTCAATCCTATGTTGAACAGACCATTGAAGCCTATTTTGAAGAACTGTCCGAAACATGGGCGGATCAGGAACAGGCCCTTGTGGTTCGTGTCAGCCAAATTGAAAGCCGCCTGTTGGGTGTAAGCGGAATTTTGGATATTGCTGATACCAAAATCAATGGCCTTGCGGCCAACTACACCTTGAACCTTGATTATATCCCGGTTCTTGGTGAGATTACCCCAGCAACCGGCACCCAAAGCCTATAAGGGAAGGTGATTGAATGGATCGTAAACTAATCAATTACCTTCCCTATGTTGTCCGGGACTATGCGGAATTTCAGGGGATCACCGGAGCCGAACAACCGGAGTTTGAAACCGCTTGGGCGGCGGCGGATGATCTTCTTGCAAACCAGTTCATCAAGACCGCTGGCAACCTTGGGTTGTCCCGGTGGGAAAAAATCTTGGGTATCACCCCCAAGGGAACAGATACCTTGGATGATCGGCGGTTCTGTGTATTGGCCCGGTTGAATGAAGAACTTCCGTACACCTTGCCCCAGCTTCGGGTGATCTTGGAAAACCTTTGTGGCCCCGGTAATTCTTCGGCGGAAGTCACAGATTACACCCTTCTTGTGAAGGTTGGCGTGGCCGCAAAGAAGAACTTTGAAGATGTTCAAAACCTTCTTGAACGGGTTGCCCCGGTCAATCTGGTTTTGGAAGTTCAACAGTTGTTCAACATCCATGAAACCCTGAAGGGCTTCACCCATGCCCAGCTTGCTTGGTACACCCATTATGAAGTAAGAACGGAAGAACTTCAGGCCCATGTTCCCACCCCGTATGGTGATCTTCTGCCTTTGACCCACGGCTAACTTGCAGGGATTTCCAATAAATCTATCAGAAAGGAAATGAAAGATGGCTGAATACACCACCAATTATGATTTGGTCAAACCGGCCCAAGAAGATTTCTACAATGTGGATGATCAGAACCGCAACATGGACAAGATTGATGCGGCCCTGAAAGCCCATGATGATGCTTTGTCCGGGAAGGCCGATCTTGGGGAGGATGGCAAGGTAAAGCCTGAACAGCTTCCCGATTCCACCTTTGACCCCACCCAAGATATTGAAGATGCCATTGACGAACACAACACCAGTAACAGCGCCCACGCCGATATTCGGGAAGATGTGGCGGCGGCTTTGGAAGCGTCCCAAAATGCCCAAGATGCGGCAGATGCGGCCTTGGAAGCCGTGTCCAGGTTCGTCTATACCATTGATGTTGTTCCCACCCAAAATGGCACCTTGACCTATAACGGGCAATCCCAAAGCCCTTCTTGGAACAGCTACAACCCCGACACCCTGACCCTTGGGGGTGTGACTTCCGGCACCGATGCGGGAACCTATACGGCAACCTTCACGCCGAAAGACCCCTACAAGTGGACGGACGGCACCACCACGGCCAAACAGGTTCAATGGACGATCAACAAAGCCACGGTTGCGGCCCCCACCCAAAGCGGGAGCCTTACTTATACCGGTTCACCCCAAAGCCCTTCTTGGAATGGCTATGATACTTCCAAGCTGACCATTGGCGGCACCACCAGCGGAACCAATGCGGGAAGCTACAACGCCACTTTTACGCCCACGGAAAACTACCGGTGGAGTGATGGCACCACCGGAGCCAAAACGGTTGCTTGGACGATTGGAAAGGCCGCTGGAAGCCTTTCTTTGAGCAAAAGCAGTTTGGCATTGGGCGCTTCCAAAATGGCTGATACCTTCACGGTGACACGGGCTGGGGATGGTGCTATTACTGCCCAATCTAACAACACCGGGGTTGCTACGGTCAATGTGAACGGCACCACGGTAACGGTGAACGCCGTAGGCAAGGGCAACGCCACAATCACTGTGAGCGTGGCAGAAGGCACCAACTACACGGCCCCGGCCAATAAGACTTGTTCCGTGTCTGTGACCCTTCCCACCACAACCTTGAATGACAATGATTGGGACACGATCAGCGAGGCAAGCGCCGCAGGGACAGCGGATGATTATTGGGCCGTGGGTGATACCAAGTCCATTGTGATCAACGGCAATGTGGTTGGCTTTGGGATCACCAATCTGACGGTGAATGTTTTCATCTTGGGGTTCAACCACAATGCTTCCCGTGAAGGCAGTAACCGCATTCACTTCCAAATTGGCAAGATCGGAGCCACCCCGGTTGCTTTGTGTGATAGTGATTATGGCAACTATGGTTCCAGCCAAGGTTTCCGCATGAATACCAGCAACACAAACCAAGGCGGTTGGGCAAGTTCTTATATGCGGAATACTGTCTTGGGCAACGGCGGCACCCCTTCCAGCCCCACGGCAAACAGTCTGATGGCGGCTTTGCCTTCCGCTTTGCGGGCCGTGATGAAGGCCGTAACCAAGTACACCGACAATACCGGTGGTGGTTCCAATAATCAAAGCAATGTAACTTCCACCCAAGATTATCTGTTCTTGCTGGCGGAATTTGAAGTGTTCGGCACAAGAAATTGGGCCAACAGCTATGAACAGAATTACCAAGTTCAATATGCCTATTATCAGGCTGGTAATTCCCGTATTGCCTATCGTCACACAAGCACCGCTTCGGCGGTGTGGTGGTGGTTGCGCTCCCCTTATTACGCCAGCAGCTATACCTTCCTCGTTGTCACTACGGACGGCTACTACAACTACAATTTCGCCTACTATTCTGGTGGCGTGCGGCCCGGCTTTGCTGTCTAATCCCCCGCAGGATTATCCCGGCCCCATCCCGCCCCCGCAAGGGGGCGGAACAGCCGGGGTGAAGGGAATAAAACAATTCGGGCGCGTAAGCGCCCGACGCGATTTTTGAAAAATGACCTTCAAAATGCTATCACTTGCCTGTCTTTAGACTGCATACAAAGGCCAACCAAAACCATACAATAATCTTTAGAGATCATTGGAGGTTTTAAGATGGCAACCAGTAAGCGAGTTTTTACCTTACGGCTTTCGGATGAAGTCTTTGATAAGATCGGGACACTTGCAACCCGTGACCATCGTTCTATTACAAATTACATTGAATATGTGCTTTTGAAGCACTTGGAAGATGTTGAACGGGAGCAAGGGCCAATTCAAGTGAACGATGCACCTAAAGAGGTGTAACCATGTCGGTACTGAAGCAGAAACGAACAACCAGCAAGGCGGAGTTCATCAACACCGCCAATCAAATCTATGTCGAAACCATCAATTTTCTGACCCGCCTTTCTGCCCGGTACTCCCGGCTTGTTGCGGAACCCATTGCAAAGCTGGCCGGTGAAGTGATCGACCATGCGGAGAAAGGTAACAGCATTTTTCCTTCTGATCCACAGCGCATAGAACTTCGGAAAGCCCACCTTCTTGAAGCAAGGGCTTCCCTGATGGCGCTTGATGTTCGGTTGACCCATGTGTATCTGATTTTGAACCAAAATCCTGAAGGGGCTTTCACCAATTCTAAAGGGAACCCGGTGAAAGGAAAGGACGCAACAGAAAAATTAGATAAGATGGCACAAAGCCTTGGTGAGTTAATCGACAAAGAAAATGAACTTCTGAAAGGGGCTATCAAGAATGTAAGCGGAAAATTGAAAACTTAACTTCAAAAAAAAAATTAGGTGTACCTTTGTTAATTCGTCCTTCGGCGGTGTGGTGGTGGTTGCGCTCCCCTAATTACAACAACAACAATAACTTCCTCATTGTCAATACGGACGGCAACTACAACAACAATAACGCCAACAATTCTGGTGGCGTGCGGCCCGGATTTTGCGATTGCGAGGTCAAATGGAGTAACAGAAACCCGGCTTTTGGATTTCAGGTGAAAGACGACCTTCGCAAAAGGAAAGGTACTTCCTTGGGTAGCCAATCCCTAAAACTGCCCTTTGATGCCCTTACACGGACGCTTCTTGCATGGTGGGTGATTGTGCCTTAACCCATTTCATGTGCAAGGGCAAAGCAAGTTAGACGGCACCCAACAAGATATTTGTACGGAGGGCGAATACTTTTTTGTATGACAAGCCAAGAACGGCATGAAGCGAGATACCAGCGCCGTGGATAACTGGATCAAATGTCAAGCAGGGGTTCACTGTTTCGGGCATTACATGGATGATTACTATGTGATTTTGCCCGATGTGGAAGCCCTGAAGAAACTTGGGCATGAAATTGTTCGGCGGTTTGAAGCCCTTGGAATTCGAGTGAACAAGCGGAAATGTAAGATCATCCCCCTGACAAAGCCTTTCCGGTTCTGCAAGGCAAGATTCACATTGACAGAAACCGGGAAAATCAAGGTGAATGGAAGCCGGGATGGTGTGAAACGGGCAAGAAGAAAACTGAAGCTGTTTCACCGGGAGTTCATAGAAGGAAAACGGGAATTCACCGATATTGAACAGTATATGGAATGCCAAAGCGCCTACTACCGGAACTTCAATGACCACGGAAGGTTATTGCGGTTGCGGCGGATTTATCATGCTATCTTTTTCGGAGGTGCGAAATGTTTAGAATTATCAAAGACGGGGCCAACATTGGCTTGACGGAAAATTTGAACTACATTAAGCAGGCCGAAAATGGTTGCTATGTCCTTTGCCCGGAGCGTGATGCTTCGGGCATTGTTTTTGAAGGGACACCGTACCATTTGCTTGGCCGGAATGAAATGGAAGGGTTGGAAACCGTCAGCTTGGAAGTGACCGATGCGGGAAAAGAAATCACCAGCACCAGCACCACAGGCGGGATCATGTTTGTGACGATGGCGGAAGCCGGAACCATTGACCCTGTAACAGCGGCGGAACACGCTGAACTGTTTGCTGAATGGGCATATCCCATCAACTACAAAACCGGCCAAATCCGGCGCTTTGGTGAAGTCCTTTACAAGTGTGTGCAGGATCACACTTCCCAAGAGGATTGGACACCCCCGGATTCTCCCAGCCTGTGGAGCCTGACCGCTGATCCTACCGAGGAATGGCCGGAATGGATTCAGCCCATTGGGGCGCATGATGCCTACCCCTTGGGAGCCAAAGTCAGCCACAATGAAAAGCACTGGACTTCCACCGTGGCAAACAATGTATGGGAACCCGGTGTGTATGGTTGGGAGGAAGTAACCGATGAAGCATAAAACCTATATTGCCCGGAAAAGGGCAAGGTTCAAAGCCGGTTGCGGTGAAAATGTCAATATTCCTTATGGAACCGCCTTGACTACTCAGGGCGGTTTTCTTGTGTGGAAAAACAAGCTGATGTGTGCGGACACCAGCCAAATTGCCTATGACTACTTCAGCCACAATGATGATGGCCGGGGCAAAGAGCGTGGGGAACTGGTTTCCGCTATCCTGTTGCGGTTGGAGAAGAACCCCAATAAGCCTGATCCCGCCCACCAAGAACGATGGAACCGGATTTGGGAAGATCCCTTCTGTCAAAGGTTCAAAAAGCCGGAGCATGAAGAACACTGGATTTGGAACTATGACTTCTACAACGCCCAAGTGGAAGATTTGCAATATATCTTCCGCCTGATCAGCGCCTGAAAGCGGGAAGGGGTGGTTTAATGACGGTTTATCAATGGTTGTGCCTGATCGGGGTTCCGGCCCTGATTGCGGGAGTATTCAAATACCTTCACGGGCTGATCAAGCGCAACATGGAGGATTCCAAAGCCCTGAAAGCTGGAATTCAGGCGCTTTTGAGAAGTCAAATGATCAGTGATTTCAATAAGTACACTGAAAAGGGCTTCGCCCCAATCTATGCGAGGGAAAGTTTTGAAAATTGCTGGAAGCAATATCATTCGTTGGGGGTGAATGGGGTAATGGACGATCTTCACAAGAAATTCTTGGAGTTGCCCACGGAAGCCCCGGATGAATGAGCCGTGTAAAGAAGAAACCGAAAAAGGAATTTTCCAAAATCATTTTGGGTTGTGTGGGGGCCGTCACGCTGGTTGTGACGGCCTTCACTCTTGCTATCGTTTGGAAAACGGGGGACACTTCACCCCTTGCGTATCTGATCCCGGCCATATTCGCTGAATTGGCAACAGCAACCGGTTTTTACTATTCCAAGGCCAAGGCTGAAAACCGGATCAAGTTGCGGAAACAGTATGGCCCGGAAATTTACAACGATACCAAGGAACTGTGACCCCCGGCCAAAAATACAAAATCAGAAAGGAAGAAAAACATGAACGCTGAACAGATTGTTTCCCTGATCGTTGCCATTCTTGCTGGTCTGTCCACCTGTATTCCCTTGGCCTATAAGCTGGTGCAGTATGTCCAGAAAGCCACGCAGGAAAAGAATTGGGCCGCTTTGTTGGGCTTGGTGATCAAGCTGATGGAGGAAGCGGAACAGAAGTTTGAAGATGGCGCAACCCGCAAGGAATGGGTAATGGCTATGGTTCAGACTTCCGCCGAGTATATCAATTATCCCGTGGACACTGAAGCCCTTGGTGACCTGATTGATTCCTTGTGTGACATGACCAAGATTGTGAACTATGAGGAAATCCCCGCCCTTGAACCCGTGAAGGAGGAAACCGAAAATGAGCAACAGTAACCTTGTCACCGTCACCCAAATTTCCCCGAACAAGAACAGCCCCCGGAACCATGCCATTGACCGGATCACCATTCACTGTTTCGTTGGTCAGGTTACGGCAAAGCGGGGTTGTGAAGTGTTCCAGCCTACCAGCAAGCAAGCGTCTTGCAACTATGTTGTGGGCTATGATGGTTCCATTGGCCTGTGTGTGGAAGAAAAGGATCGTTCTTGGTGCAGTTCCAACAGCGCCAATGACCATAGGGCCGTGACCATCGAAACGGCAAGTGAAACCGTGGCCCCCTACAAGGTGACGGATAAGGCATACAACGCCCTTCTTGATCTTGTCACCGATATTTGCAAGCGCAATGGGAAAACAAAAATCCTGTGGTTTGGGGATAAGAACAAGACCCTTACCTATACCCCCAAGGCAAATGAAATGGTTATGACGGTTCACCGGTGGTTTGCGAACAAGTCTTGCCCCGGTGATTATCTTTATAACCTTCATGACGAGATTGCCGCAGAGGTCAACAGGCGGCTTTCTGGCGGGGTTTCCGGGGGCGGTAATGCAACTACTTCCCCCAGCACTGGAAACGCCACCACGGGCGGCACAGGGGCCACGGTGGAGCCGTATTTGGTGCGGGTGACAATTTCCGATCTGTATATCAGGAAAGGCCCCGGCACCAACTATGGGAAGAATGGCTTTATCAAGCCGGGTATTTATACCATCGTGGCGGAAAGCACCGGCACCGGCGTCTACTTCATCCACGCTTACGGCAACAACAAGAAGAATCTGGTGGCCCACACCACCGTTACCGTACCTCAGGCTTCCCAGCCTTCCCAGCCCGAACAGCCCCCCCAGCCGGTCCGCTCCGGCATGCAGGCGGTGCTGTCCGCCGATGGGCGGTACCTGGATGTGACCCTGGCGGGCCGCAGCGACCTGACGAAGGTCTGGTTCCCCACCTGGAGCTCCGTGAACGGCCAGGACGATCTGCGCTGGTACGAGGCCACCAAGCAGCCGGACGGCTCCTGGACCTGCCGGGTGCCTCTGGCCAACCACAAGAGCGCGGGAGGCTTCTTCCTCCACGCCTACGGCAACAACAAGAAGAACCTGGTGGCCCACACCACCGCCTCCGTGTCCCAGGTGGTGTCCCCCCAGGTATGGACCCGCCTCCACGACGGCGGCCGCTATATGACCGTGACCCTGACGGGCCGCAGCGATCTGACGAAGGTCTGGTTCCCCACCTGGGGCGCAGCCAACGGCCAGGACGACCTGCAGTGGTACCAGGCGGTCAGGCAGTCCAACGGCGACTGGTCCTATACCGTGAACCTGTCCCAGCACCGGGACAAGGGCACTTACTTCATCCATGTCTACGGCAATACCAGACAGAACCTGGTGGCCCACACCACCGCCTATGTAAGCTGAAAGGAGGGACCGCACCCCGGAGAGATCACCCCGATCAAGTGTTGGAAATCAAACTGTAACGGAGGAAAAAGATGAAAAGAGCACTATCACTGCTTCTGGCGCTGCTGATGGCCGCCAGCCTGGTCATGCCCCAGGCCTGGGCCGCCGGGCTCCAGGAGCCGGAGCCGGATGCTGTCGTCCAGCAGACCCAGCCCGACACCGCCGAACCCGATGCCCAGCTGCCCCAGGCGGATACCCTGGCCGGCAACGCCGCGGGGCTCACCCCCATTACCCGCACCAAGAATGCCGTGGCCAGCGGCGTGACCCTGGAAAAGGTGGTCATGCGCAACGTCAACGGCAGCCAGGTGGTGGGCTACCTTTCGGAGATCGACCTGTCCAAGGACGTGACCCTGAAGGCCAGCTACACCGGATATTACTATGACGGCAGCACCGCCGCCCAGCGCAAGGCCATGGTGGACGGCGGAAAGCTGAAATGGGAGATGTCCCAGACCACCGCCCAGGCCGCTGCCTACGGACGGGCCTCGGATACCGAGGGCCGCGTGGTCCTGGCCACCAACGCCGACTACTACAATATGCAGACCGGCGCCCCCACCGGCTATCTGATCATGGAGGGCAACCTGGTGAAAACCGGCGCCGAGCCCTTCTTCGCCATTCTGAAGGACGGCTCCGCCGTCATTCGTCCCGCCGGCAGCGATACCTCCGACGTGGTGGAGGCCGTTTCCGGCCCCTATATGCTGGTGGAAAACGGCCAGATCGTCCCCGGCCTGGACCAGGGCGACCGCATGCCCCGCAACAGCGTGGGCATCCGTGCCGACGGCTCCGTGGTGTTCTTCGAGGCCGACGGCCGCCAGGAGCCCATGTCCATCGGCATGAGCATGTATGAGGTGGCCAGCTTCCTGAAGGACGCCGGCTGCGTCACCGCCATCTATCTGGACGGCGGCGGCTCCGCCACCGTGGCCGCCCGCTATGAGGGCACCGACGAGCTGCTGGTGCGCAACAGCCCCAGCGACGGTCTGGAGCGCACCGTGTCCGATGCCCTGCTGGTGGTGTCCACCGCCCGCTTTGACGGCGACTTCGACCACGCCTCCGTCAGCCCCCAGAATGAGCTTTATACCCCCGGCAGCCAGGTGGCCTTCACGGCCCTGGGCGCTGACTCCGCAGGCGGCGCGGCCGACCTGCCGGAAAGCGGCCTGACCTGGGTGCTGGACACCCCCGCCGCCGGGCGGATCGACGCCTCCACCGGCGTGTTCACCGCCGCCAAGGGCTATGTGGGCGAGGTCCGGGTCCGCCTGACCTATCAGGGGCAGGACGTTGGCTCCGCCTCCGTCACCATCGCCGAGCCCGACCAGGTGTATTTCGCCGGCAAGAGCCTGTCCCTGGACTATGAAAAGACCAGCGACCTGGGCCTCACCGTCAAGAGCAGCCTGCGGGATATCCATTATCACGACGGCGACTTCACCTGGAGCATCCGCTCCCTGACCGAGGGCGTCTCCGCCGACGGCATCGGCACCATCGTGGACAATCGGCTCCACACGGCGGCCAAGGCCAGCCAGACCCGCAAGGCGGAGATCACCGTCACCTACACCAAGGCCAACGGCCAGAAGCTCACCGACACCGTCACCGTGGAGATCGGCAAAATGCCCACCATCCTCCTGGATTTCGAGGATGAAAGCTCCAAGTCCGGCGTCAGCGTGGGTGCCAACGCCGTGTGGGGCAACCTGAATAGCTTTTCCGGTCACAGCGCCCATAATCTGCCCGGCGTCAGCGACGCGGGCTTCGGCGTGGCCGGTCAGGTCAGCAAGGATCCCAACGGTCTGGACATCCCTTACGGGCCCATTACCGATTTCGGCCTGGCATGCCCCGACTTTATCAGCAGCAACGCGGAATGGGACTGCAACTCCGCCGGCGCACCCTACAGCTGGGACTGCGCCCAGGACCCCGCCACCCTGTTCCGCTCCATGGGCTATGAATACTATGTGGGCGCCATCGCCACCGCCCAGGAGGGCGCGTGGGATATGTACGCCCGCCGGGTAGGCTCCGATGAAGGCCCCGTGCGCTTCGGCCAGAAGTCCCTGGAGTATCATTACGACTATACCAAGATCTCCGGTACCAACAACACCAACGAGTATCTCCGCTACAGCGGCGAGGACGTGGTCATCGAGGGCAAGCCCACCGCCCTGGGTATGTGGGTCTACGCCCCCGAGGGCACGCCCAACTACTGGCTGTCCACCAGCGTGTCCTACTGGAACGGGGAAAAGTATGTCACCACCAGCCTGCTGCACCTGAAGACCACCACCGTCAACGCCGCCGGCCAGACCGTGGACACCACCACCCAGTATACCGGCATCAACTGGACCGGCTGGAAGTATGTGGAGGCAGACCTCAGCAGCGTGTATGACAAGGCCCAGGATGTGGAGAATCATCCCCTGAAGATTACTGCCGGTCAGGTGCTGCTGTGGACCATCATCATCGAGGGCGGCACCGGCGACGTGGACGGCAACAAGATCACCTGCGGCTCCCGGGCCGCCGGCAGCCTGTATGTGGACAACATCCGCGCGGTGTATGGTACCACCGCCGATGACCTGGAGAACCCCGTCATCACCTCCGTCCGGGGCGGCAGCTCCTCCCTCACCGGCTATTCCGACCTGACGGAGCTGGCCGAGGACGGTTCCACCGTCCTGACGGATAATGAGCTGCAATTCTTTACCGGGTATTATGATCCCCAGGGTGAGAACCGCACCGGCGTGTCCGCCGAGAACACCGTCATCACCATCGATGGCCAGGACATCAAGAACTTCGCCAACACCGACCAGGCCGTTACCGGCACCGTGACACTGCCCAATGGCCGCCACAGCATTAAGGTGGAGATCATGGACGGCTTCGGCAACCGGGCCAGCGTCACCCGCTCCTTCACCGTGAAGGGCACCGCCAATATCCCCACCGTGACCCTGGACACCCCGTCCTATGCCCTGGTGGGCGAGAACTACGTGGTGTCCGTCACCTCCCCCAACGCCGGTAAGATCGACTCCGTCACCGCCCAGATCGTGTACGGCAACGTGGACCTGTTCGACACCGACGAAAACGGCGGCAAGGGTGCCTTCAACACCTGCGCCTCCCTGGCCTACGGCTCCGGCTTCCAGGGCTCCAGCTCTGCCGCCCGCCGCACCACCACCGAAAAGACCGTCACCGTGAATATGACCCGCACGGGCTCTGCCGGGAAGGACCTGTTCACCTTCACCATGCCCATGCCCGCCGGGGCCACGGCGCTGGACAGCCTGCCCATCTCCGTCACCGTGACCTACACCTGTGACGGCGTCACCTACACCACCTCCACCGGCAGCCTGCGTCTGCCCATGCAGGGCTACTACACCGTCACCTCCGACATCATGGTGGAGGGCGCGGCAGCGGCCCGGCTGTATGTGAAAGACATCAACGGCAAGGCCGCCTCCGGCGTGGACCTGTATGTGGGCGACACCCGCATCGGAACCACCAACGCCTCCGGCCAGGTCAGCACCGACTACTTCAACAAGCTCTCCGCCGGCTCCCGTACCGGCGTCACCGCCCGGAAGGACAATCACCGCTCCTTTGAGACGGTCATCGTCACCCGCCGGGCCGGCGGCAGCACCGATGGTATGCCCAGCTTCGTGCAGCTCAACGCCACCCCCAATGCCCAGAGCTGCCAGAACATCACCTGGGTCACCAATCCCCTGACGGCCCAGGCCAAGGCCACCGTGCAGTACTGCCAGCAGAGCAGCTTCAAGGGCAGCTTCCCCTCCAGCGCCCAGGGTCAGGTGACCCTCCGGGAGTTCACCACCTCCGGCGACGCGGCCTATGTCAGCTCCGTGTCCCTGACCGGCCTGAAGCCCGGCACCACCTACGTCTATCGGGTGGGCGACGGCAGCAAGTGGTCTGAAAACATGACCTTCACCACCAGCCAGCCCGGCGCGGACACCACCCGCTTCTTCGTCATCGGCGATACCCAGCTCTCCGGCAATGCCGAAAGCGATCAGGAGGAGATCCGGCTGATGAACGCCATTGCCGCCAATATCAACGGCCAGTCCATGAACTTCGGCATCCAGACCGGCGACTTTGTGGACAACGGCGGCAACCTGGGCCAGTGGAGCGAGATCCTGGACGTGTTCTCCCGGAACTACGCCGACCTCCCCGTGGTGCAGGTCATGGGCAACCATGAGTACTACGGCGACCTGTCCGGCGGCAACGCCGCCAGCCTGTGGACCCTGCCCGACCGGCTATACTACTCCGTGGAATACGGCGACGTGTACGTGGCGGTCATCAACTTCGCCGCCAATCTGGAGGATGCCTGCCAGTGGCTGATTCAGGACGCCGCCAAGTCCGACTGCACCTGGAAGGTGCTGGCGGTCCACCAGCCCGCGTATTACACCAATCCCAACGGCAGCAGCGAGGCCTTCAACCGCTATATCCCCGCCGCCGCTGAGGCCGCCGGCATCAATGTGGTGTTCTCCGGCCATGACCACAGCTATGCCCGCACCATGGTCCTCAAGAACGGCCAGCCCGTGTCCGAGGCCGCCCAGAATGGCCGCCTGCCCGCCACCTACGGCAAGGGCGTGCTGTACTACATCTGCGGCGACCTGGGCGAAAAGTCCCGCAGCACCGAGTACAAGGCCGTCAACAACCCCGACTTCCACTTTGCCCAGGTGTCCCAGGAGTATGACTCCCTGTACCTGGCCGTGGAGGCCACCGCCGACGCCATGACCGTCCGCACCTACTCCGTCAGCGCCGAGGGCGCCCAGTCCTTGCTGGATACCTACACCATGCGGGTGCCCGCCTCCGTGTGCCGCGACAAGGGCCACGACTTCTCCGGCGACACCGTGTACGTCCGTGACGGCAAGCTGGTCTGCTCCTTCTGCGGCCAGACCGTGGAGCTGAAGGACTCCGGCTACACCGGCTGGGCCCGGGACGAGGCCACCGGCCTGCGGATGTACAGCTATAACAACGCCTGGCACACCGGCTGGTTCATCATCGACCCCGAGGTGTATTGCTTCGACAAGAGCGGCATCGCCTACGATGGCCGGGTCACCCTGTACGGCAAGCAGTTCGTCTTTGACGACGGCGTGGTGGTCAGCGGCCCCACGGGCTTCGTCAAGCGGGACGACGGCAAGACCCTGTACTTCGAGAATGGCCGCATCGCCTCCGGCTGGAAGGACATCGGCGACGCCACCTATTACTTCGAGACCTCCGACCTGGGCGATGACTTCGGCGTCATGTACACCGGCCGCCGCCTGATCGGCAAGACCTGGTACGAGTTCGGCAGCGATGGCCGCCTGTATCAGCTGCTGCGGGGCCGTATGTCCGCCGATGAGAAGGAGATCGTGGTCACCATCACGCCTCCCGCCGGTCAGGGCAAGAACTACAGCAACATCATGGCCGCCGCCTGGAGCCAGCAGGATGGCCAGGACGACCTGGTCTGGTACAATGCCACCGCCAACGGCGACGGCACCTACACCATCCGGGTCCCCATGTGCAAATACAACGTGGTGGGCCGGTATCTGGTCCATGTGTATAACCACGGCATCCACGGCCAGCTGCTGGACGGTCTGACCTTCCAGAACACCCACGTGGTGGGCCACACCGACACCGTGGCCAGTGATTCCAGCACCTGCGTCAGCGCCGGTCAGGTGAAGTACGTCTGCCGCTACTGCGGCGCGTCCCACACCTCCAGCACCCCCGCCAAGCGCCACACCGTCTCCGCCGTGGTGGACAGCGAATGCCGCACCATGACGGTGACCATGGACGCCGGCAACGGCCATAACCACTCCAACGTCCGCTTCGCCGTGTGGAGCAGCGTAAACGGCCAGGATGACCTGACCTGGTACACCGCCAAGAAGAATTCCTCCGGCCAGTGGACCTACACCGTGCCTCTGGTGAACCACAACAGCACCGGCACCTACTTCATCCACGCCTACTCCTCCGACTCCGGCCAGAACCGGCTCATCGGCAACACCACCGCCCAGGTGGCGAAGCTCCCGGCTCCCGACACCGTCACGGCCCAGGTGTCCGACAACTGCCGCACCATGTCCATCCGGCTGGATACCGCCCGCAGCTACAGCGGCATCCGCTTCGCCGTGTGGAGCAGCGCCGGCGGCCAGGACGACCTGGTCTGGTACACCGCCAAGAACGGCGGCAGCGGCAGCTGGACCTATGACGTGGATCTGGCCCGCCACAACACCACCGGCACCTACTTCATCCATGTGTATGCCGGGAACAAGCTGGTGGCTCACACCACTGCCCAGGTCAAGAGCCTGCCCGCTCCCGCCCCCGGCGTCAAGCCCGGCCTGACGGCCACCGTCTCCGCCGATAACGCCGCCATGGAGCTGGCCCTGACCACCACCGCCAAGTATGGCAAGGTCCGCTTCGCCGTGTGGAGCAATGCCAACGGTCAGGACGACCTGGTCTGGTACGACGGCGGCCTCACCGGCAGCACCTGGTCCGCCGGTGTGAAGCTGTTGAACCACAAGACCCTGGGCGGCTACTTCATCCACGTCTATGCCGACGGCAAGCTGGTGGCCCACACCACCGCCAATGTCTACGGTATGCCGCCTCAGCAGAGCGCCCAGGCCATCGTCACCGACGACTTCGCCTGGATAAAGCTGCGGCTCTACAGCGCCACCGGCTACAGCAATATCCGCTTCGCCGTGTGGAGCAGCGCCGGCGGCCAGGATGATCTGGTCTGGTACAAGGGTGAGAACATCGGCGGCGCCTGGGTGGCTGCGGCTGACCTGACCCGCCACAACACCACCGGCACCTACTTCATCCACATCTATTCCGGGAACAAGCTGGTGGCCCACACCACCGTCACCGTGAAGTCCCTGCCCAACCGGTAAGGACGGTTCCCCCCTTAACCCCATAGGCAAAACCAGCCCCCGCAGGCAAATGCCTGCGGGGGCTGAGCTTTATCGCGCTTATTTACTTCCCAGCCAGCTTCTTCACCAGCTGGCCGTCCGGAACGGCCAGCATGGTCTGATAGGTGGTGTACACCACCATGCCCGGCCTGGCCCCGGCGGGCTTTTTCACATACCGCACCGGGGTGTAATCCACCGGCACCTTCCCAGCCTCCCGGCCCTGGGAATAGTACGCCGCCAGGCAGGCCGCCTCATACAGGCTGGTCTCGTCCGGCTCCTGGCCTCCGGTGCAGAGGATCACATGGGAGCCGTGGATCTTCTGGGTGTGGAGCCAGATATCCCTCCGGTCGGCCTCCTTGGCGGTGAGCCGGTCGTTCTGCCGGTTGCTGCGTCCCACCAGGATCCGCAGTCCGGCGGAGGACACAAACTGCCTGGGTTTGGAGGCCCGCTGAAAGCCCGGCTGCTTTTTGCCCCGGTTTTTCAGATAACCGCCGCTCTCCAACTCAGCGCGGATGTCGTTGAAATCCTGCTCCGCCTCCGCCTGGGACAGCTCCTGCACCACGCTCTCCAGGTACGTCAGCTCCTCCCGGCCCTTTTCCAGCTGCTCCGTCAGAATTTTTTCGGCGGTCTTGGCCTTGGCATACTGCTTGAAATACCGGGCGGCGTTTTCCTGGGGCCCCAGCCGCACATCCAGCGGGATGTCCATTGGTGGGCAACCGTCCTCATAGTAATTTTCTGCCGTCAGGCGGTTCATGCCCCGCTCCATGCGGTAGAGGTTGGCGGTGATCAGCTCGCCGCAGATGCGCAGCCGCTCCCGGTCCCGGGTGGCGGCCAGCTCCTTCTCCTGGGCCGCCAGCTTCCGGCGCACCCGGTCCCGGGCTGCCGTGGCGGACTTCATCAGGTCCTGGCCCTTCTGCCGGACCCGGTCCGCCTGGTCCCGGCCCTCATAAAATTCATCCAGCAGCCGGCCGAAGGAGTCGAAGGTCTCCTGCTCCATGGCCGGGCCGTATTGGGTGATGGGACAATAGGTAAAATCCGCCGGCCGGCCGGCCCGGCGCAGCAAGGTGGGCACGAAGCCGCCGCCGGCAATTCTGTCCCGCCATGTCCCAAGGCTGTCCCACAATTTTTCGCCCCTGTCCCGGGACAAACGGGCGTCTGTCTCACCGTATGCGGCGCAGACCAGCTCCCGGGCCATCAGCGGCGGCAGGGCCGTGAAGGTGTCCAGCAGCCACCCGTCCAGAGGCGTATCCTCCGGCAGGGCGGACAGCAGTTCCAGAAATTCCTCCCGTGTGATCTCCAGCGGCGAGCGCTTTTCCTGCCGGGGCGGCAGATGATAGAACAGGCCCGGCAGCACCTGCCGCTGCTGGGACATCTCGAAGTCCACCCGCCGCAGGCAGTCGGTGATCCGGCCCTGGTGATCCACCAGGATGAGATTGGCGTGCCGGGGCATGGCCTCCAGGATCAGACGCCACTGGCGCTGCTCCCCCAGCTCGTCGGCGGCCTGGATGGTCAGGGTCACCACCCGCTCCAGGGGCTCCTGGACAACGGACAAAATGCGCCCTCCCGCCAGGTGCTTGCGCAGCAGCATACAGAACATGGGCGGCTGGGAGGGATTGTCCCGCAGCTGCTCCGTCAGGTGCAGCCGGGGCTGGGTGGCTCCGGCGCACAGCAGCAGCCGCCGCCCGCCCCGCAGCAGCAGCAGCACCTGGTCCCGGGCAGGCTGCTGAATCTTCTCTATGCGGGTGTTTTCCGCCTGGGCGGCGGTCTCCCGGACCACGGCACTCAGGCAAATGGCGTCCAGCGGCATATTACTCCCCCTCCATCATCCGGCAGAACAGCTCGTTGACCCGGTCCCGCCGCCCCTGGAGATACAGATAGCCCAGCAAGGCCTCCAGGGCCGTGGCCTGCTGATACTGGGCCCGGCTGGCATGGGCCGGGATGGAATGGACGTTGGCGTTGCGGCCCCGGCGGAACACGTCCTGCTCCTCCTGGGTCAGCAGGGGAAGAATTTTCTCCGCCAGCTCCGCCTGCCGGGGGGCGCACACCAGGGCCACCGCGGCCCGGTGCAGGCCCTTTCCTGTGGCCTTGCCCCCGGCACACAGCCAGGTGCGCACCAGCAGCTCATACACCGCGTCGCCTATATGGGCCAGGCCGATGGAGCTGATGCTGCGGATCTGCTCCGGCGGCAGCTGCACGGCAAAATAATCAGTCATGGTATTTGCTCCTTAATGGTTTCGTTACGCAATGTCAGCCCTTGGCGGCCAGCCAGTTGCGGCCGGTGTGGGCCTCCGCCAGCAGGGGGACGGACAGCTCCGCCACGCCCTGCATCTCCTGCTGCAAAAGGGCCTCCACCCGGGGGGTCTCCTCCTCCGGACACTCCACGATCAGCTCATCGTGGACCTGCATAATCAGCTGGGCGGCCAGGCCCTCCCGGGCCAGGCGGCTGTGGACCCGGACCATGGCCAGCTTGATGATGTCCGCCGCCGTGCCCTGGATGGGCATATTCAGGGCCACCCGCTCGCCGAAGGACCGCATATTGAAGTTGGAGCTTTTCAGCTCCGGCAAAGCCCGGCGGCGGTGCCACAGGGTCTCCACATAGCCCTGCTCCCGGGCCTTGTCCACCACGTCCGTCATATACTGCTTCACCCCGGTATAGGTGGCAAAATACCGGTCCATATACTCCTTGGCCTCCTGCACCGTGACGCCAATATCCTGGGACAGGGAGAAGGCGGAAATGCCATAGACAATGCCGAAGTTCACGGCCTTGGCCCGGGAGCGCATCTGGTGGGTCACCTGGTCCTGGGGCACATGGAACACCCGGGCGGCGGTGACGGTGTGGAAGTCCGCGCCGGACAGGAAGGCCTGCTGCATGGCGGTGTCGCCGGAGATGTGGGCCAGCAGCCGCAGCTCGATCTGGGAATAGTCGGCGTCCACCAGCACATGGCCCGGGGCCGCCACGAACATCTCCCGCATTTTGCTGCCCAGCTCCGTGCGGGTGGGGATATTCTGAAGATTCGGCTCCGTGGAGGACAGGCGGCCGGTGGCCGTTACCGTCATCTGGAAGCTGGTGCGGATGCGGCCGTCGGGGTCGATGACCTTCAGCAGGCCGTCAGCATAGGTGCTTTTCAGCTTGGCATACTGCCGGTAGGTCAGCACGTCCGCCACCAGGGGGTGGTCCTTCAGCTTCTCCAGCACGTCGGCGTTGGTGGACCAGCCGGTTTTGGTCTTTTTCCCGTGGGGCAGGCCCAGGTCCTCAAACAGGACCTTTCCCAGCTGCTTGGGGGAATTGATGTTGAACTGCTGCCCGGCGGCGGCGTAAATCCGCTGCTCCAGCCGGTCGATGGTGTCGGACAGGTCCGCGCCGAACCGGGCCAGGGCCCCGCCGTCCACCAAAAAGCCGCTGCGCTCCATATCCGCCAGCACCCGGCACAGAGGAAGCTCCACATCGAAGTACAGCTTTTCCATGCCCTGCTCCCGGAGCCGGGGCAGCAGCACACCATGCAGGGCCTCTATCGCCGCACCATAGCTGTGCAGCGACGCCCAGGCGGCGGACCGGTCTCCCAGAGGGGAGAAGGCGTCTGGCTCCAGATGGGCGGGCTTTTCCAGCTCCTGGTTGAAATAGGCCACAAACAGCCGGGGCAGGTCGTATTTCCCGGCGGTGGCGTCCAGCAGATAGGCCGCCAGGGCGGTGTCGAACACGAAGCCCTCCGCCGGAAGGCCCGCGTCCAGCAGGGCGCGCATCAGATCCTTGACGTTGTGGGACACCTTGGGGATATCGGCGGCAAACAGCGCCGCCAGCAGGGCCTGCCAGTCCCCCTGATAGTCTCCGGTCCACAGCTCCGCCGCCCAGGAGGCGTTCTCCCCGGCGTCCCACTGGACGGAAAGGGCGGACAGGTTCGGCATCGCATATACGGTGACAGACTCCGCCTGCCGCCACTGGGCCAGCAGGTCCCGGGCCTGGTCCTCCGTCCGGACGGGGACCACCGTGGCGGTAACCTCCGACCTCTCCGCCGTCTCCTGGTGGGGGCGCAGGTGGTATTTGTCGATGAGCTTCTGAAATTCCAGCCGCAGGAACAGGTCGTACAGCTCCGGGCGGAAGGGCCGGCGGAGATTTTCCGCCGGGTCAAAGTCCAGGGGGGCGTCGGTGACGATGGTGGCCAGCCAATAGCTGTGGCGGGCGGACTCCTCCCCCTCCGTCAGCTTGCGGATGGCGGCGGGCTTGGCGTGCAGGTCCGGCAGCAGGCGATAGATCTCGTCAATGGCGCCGTATTCCTGCACCAGGGCCATGGCAGTCTTCTCCCCTACCCCCGGCACGCCGGGAATGTTGTCCGAAGTGTCGCCCATCAGGGCCTTCAGGTCGATCATGTGGATGGGGTCGAAGCCGTACTGCTCCCGGAAGGTCTCCGGGGTCATATCCTTGGTGGTGGTCTGGCCCATACGGGTGGACACCAGCTTCACCTTGGTGCGGTCGGTGATCAGCTGCAGGCTGTCCTTGTCGCCGGTGACGATGACGCAGTCCCACCCCGCCGCCTGGCATTTGCGGCTGATGGTGCCGATGAGGTCGTCGGCCTCGTACCCCGCCAGCTCATAGCAGGGCACGGACATGGCCGAAAGCACCTGCTTCATCACCGGCAGCTGCATGGCCAGCTCCGGGGGCATGGGCTTGCGCTGGGCCTTGTAATCCGCGTCCGCCCGGTGGCGGAAGGTGGGCTCCCGGCGGTCAAAGGTGACGCATAGGGCCTCCGGGTTTTCCTCGTCCAGCAGGCGCTGGAGGGTGGTGATGAAGCCGTATACCGCGTGGGTATACAGCCCCTCCCGGGTGGACAGGGGGCGGATGCCGTAATAGGCGCGGTTCAATATACTGTTGCCGTCCAGGACCATGAGCTTCATGGAAGGGACCTCCTAATTCGTTTGATCCGTTTTATTATACCTCTTTTTATTCTTTTGTACAAGGAGCAGAAAGAGACGCACGCGGCTTGTCAAAAAAGAATTTTTTGACAAGCTGGAAATCCGTGAGGCGGCATGATAAAATAAAAGAAAAATTTTGGGAAAATTTTTTCGGGGGACGCAATAAAACCGCCTTGCCGTGCATTATCCAGATGACAGGAGACAAAAGAGATGCTGCACAGGATTGACAACACAACTTCATCCCTCCCTGCGGAGGAGGTCCAGGAGCTTCGGCGGCTGCTTTCGGGAGTGGCCGCAGGAAGCCAAGACGATCTGGCCGAACTATATCGCCGCACCCGAACGGCGGTGTACGGTCTGGCCCTGTCCTATCTCCGCAATGCCCACGACGCTCAGGACCTGACCCAGGACGTGTTCGTTCACATCTGGGACACGGCGGGACAGTACCGGCCCACAGGCTCGCCTGTTGGGTGGATCCTGGCGGTGTGCCGGAATCTGTGCCTGATGCACCTGCGGCGGGAGAGCCGCCAGGTGACCATGGAGGACCGGGAGTGGCACGCCATCCCCGACAACTGCCCGGGGCTGGACAGCCAGGAGCGGCTGCTTCTGCAGGACGCCCTGGCGGTGCTGGGAGAGGAGGAGCGGCGGATCGTCCTGCTGCACACGGCGGGCCTGAGGCACCGGGAAATCGGTCAGGCGCTGGGCCTGCCCCTGGCAACCGTCCTGTCAAAATATCACAGAGCATTGAAAAAGATGCGAGCTTACATGGAAGGAGATGACGCCCGATGACCAACGATCAGATGGAACGCAGGCTTTCCGCCGCACTGGACAAGACCGCGCCGGACGACGTGGACGGCGTGCTCTCCCGCTGTACAGAGCGGAAAGGAACGGTAGTCCCTATGAAAAAGAAGAATAACCGAATGAAGAAATGGATGCAGACGGTGGCAGCCTGCCTGGCGGTGCTGCTGCTGGGCGGCGGCGGTCTGCTGGTGCAGCAGGCCCACGCCGTGACCTCGGTGGTGTCCCTGGACGTGAATCCCAGCATCGAGCTGCGGGTGAACAGCCGGGAAAAGGTGGTGTCCTGCCAGGCCCTGAACCAGGAGGCCCAGGCCGTGCTGGAGGATATGGACGGAGGCCGGGACCTGAAGGGCGTCAAGGCGGACGTGGCGGTGAACGCCATCGTGGGCAGCCTGGTGCGGTGCGGGTATCTGGACAGTCTGTCCTCCGCCATCCTCATCTCCGTGGAGGATAAGGACCAGGCCCGGGCTCAGCGTCTTCAGCAGGAGCTGACCAGTGTTGCGGGCGGCGCTTTGGGCGACTCCCAGGCCGCTGTCCTGAGCCAGACGGTGCAGCAGGACAAGGAGCTGGAAAAGCAGGCCAAGGCCAACAACATCTCCACCGGCAAGGCGGCCCTGATCCGCCAGGCCATGGCCCTGAACGGCAGCCTGACCTTCGAGGGGCTGGCAAAGCTGTCCGTGGAGGAGCTGCGGGACCTGATCGAGGCCGGGGCCCCGGGGATGCCCATCGGCATGACGGCGGCTCTGGAGGCGGCGGCCCGGTATGCGGGCCTGACCACGGCGGACATCACCGACGCGGACGTGGACCCGGAGCTGGACGAGAATCCCGCCCACTATGAGGTGGAGTTCCAGGTGCCCGGCAAGGGCGAGCTGGAGTATAAGGTGGAGGCGTATACCGGCCAGGTGCTCAGCGGCCCGGCCAATGTGCAGCCCTCCACTCCCGTGAACCCCTCCGGTGACATTGGCATGGAGGCCGCCAAGAGCGCTGCTTTGAAGCACGCGGGTCTGTCCACCGCCGTCTTTACCAAGGCGGAGCGGGACTATGACGACGGGCGACTGGAGTATGAGCTGGAGTTCCACACCGACAGCGCCGCCTATGAGGTCACCGTGGACGCCGCCACCGGCCGCGTGCTGGACTATGAGAAGGAGAACCTTCGCGGCGGCACCGGCAGCACCGATATCGGCGCCCAGGCCGCCAAGGCCGCGACCCTGAAGCACGCGGGCCTGTCCGAGAGCCAGGTCTGGGAGCTGCAGGCGGAATGGGACAACGAAAACGGCCGGGCCGTGTATGAGGTGGAGTTCAAGTCCGGCGGCATGGAATATGAATATGTCATCGACGCCGCCACCGGAGCCGTGCTGGACCACGAGGTGGAGCGGGACGACTGAGCGCAGTAAAAAAAAGGGGGCGGACGAAAGTCCGCTCCCGGTTTTTGCCGTCTGGACAATGCGCCCCGGATGTATAGGGCGGAAGGTTTGACTTTTCATCCAATTTTGGTATAATATGTGCAGTAAGTTCTATTCAATCGAAAGGGAGAAAGGATATGGAACGGAAATTTGTACTGAGCTGCTGCTCCACGGTAGACCTGCCCTATGCGTACATGGCCCAGCGGGACATCCCGGTGCTGTTTTACCACTATGTGGTGGGTGACCAGGAGTATGTGGACGATATGGGCCGGGATCCGGCGGCTCTGCCCCGGTTTTACGGGTTCCTGAAGGCGGGCCAGCTTCCCCAGACGTCCCAGATCAACGTGGCCGATTATCTGGATTTCTTTGAGGAGCAGCTGCAAAAGGGCGACCTGCTGCACATCGCCTTCACCTCCGGCCAGTCCGGCTCGGTGCACAACGCCCAGGCCGCCGGAAAGCTGCTGCAGGAGAAGTATCCCGACAAGAAGATCGTGGTCATCGACTCCCTGTGCTCCTCCTCCGGCTACGGTCTGCTGGTGGATACGGCGGCGGATATGCGGGACGCCGGGGCCACCCTGGAGGAGACGGCCCAGTGGGTGCTGCGGAACCGCAACAAGGTGCACCACCAGTTCTTCTCTTCCGATATGACCCAGTTCCGGCGCACGGGCCGGGTGTCCGGTGCGGCGGCCATGGTGGCCACCATCATGAACATCTGCCCCATTATGCGGCTGGACGACAAGGGGGCCATCAAGGCCTACAGCAAGGTCCGGGGCAAGAAGAAGGCCGTGGAGGCCACGGTAAACGCCATGGAGGAGCACGCCCAGGGCGGCCGGGACTATGACCAGCGCTGCTTCGTGTGCCACTCCCAGTGCCCGGAGGACGCGCAGATGCTCATCGACGCTCTGGAGGAGCGGTTCCCCAGGCTCCGGGGCAAGATCCGCCTGTGCGACATCGGCACCATCATCGGGTCCCACAGCGGCCCCGGCACCGTGGCGGTGTTCTTCATGGGCGACGAGCGCCCGGCAATGGACTGATACATCATGCTCCCGATGCAGGCATCCGTGAAACGGGTGCCTGCATCTCAGCTTGTCAAAAAGGCCTCGCAGAGTTTGCCGTCCGCAGGCGGCAAATAAAATGGAATCATTTTTTGCCGGGGCGTGTACCTGGCAAA